>Ga0065178_100008_pt1 | contig 259402 bp, 256 predicted proteins | sample FECB22metaG_FD_59210 | JGI IMG/M metagenome (GOLD analysis project Ga0065178, IMG submission 59210) | Cyanobacterial communities from the Joint Genome Institute, California, USA - FECB-22 (version 2) (version 2) | ecosystem: Environmental > Aquatic > Thermal springs > Hot (42-90C) > Microbial...
GCTGCTGCTGCCGATCACGGTCGCCAATTTCTCGAGCGGGCAGGGCCCGGAGTGGCTGACGACGGTGACGACACTGCTCGGGCATGGCCAGCCGCTCTACATGCTGCTCTATGCGGCCGGCATCATCTTCTTTGCCTTCTTCTACACGGCTGTCGTCTTCAATCCGGCCGATACGGCGGAGAATCTGAAGAAGCACGGCGGCTTCATCCCCGGCATTCGCCCCGGCGAGCGCACCGCGCAGTACATCGACTATGTGCTGACCCGCATCACGGTCGTGGGCGCCCTCTACCTGACGCTGGTCTGTCTGTTGCCCGAGTTCCTGGTATCGTGGTGGAACGTTCCGTTCTACTTCGGCGGCACGTCGTTGCTGATCGTGGTCTCGGTAACGATGGATACGGTGTCGCAGGTTCAAGGACACCTGCTCGCGCACCAGTACGAGGGGCTGGTCAAGAAGGCGCGGCTGAGGGGGGGACGGCGCCGATGAGACTGATCTTGCTGGGTCCGCCGGGGGCGGGCAAGGGAACGCAGGCGGCACGGATCGAGCAGCGCTACGGCATCCGGCAGCTCTCGACCGGCGACATGCTTCGAGCAGCGGTCGCCGCCGGAACGCCGGTCGGTCAGAAGGCCAAGGACATCATGGCCCGCGGCGACCTTGTGCCCGACGAGGTCGTGGTGCAGATCATCTCCGAGCGGCTGGATCAGCCCGATTGCGCGAAGGGGTTCATCCTCGACGGATTTCCGCGCACCGTGGCCCAGGCCGAGGCGCTCGAGGAGCTTCTGAACGCCAAGGGAATCAGGCTGGACGCCGTGGTGGAACTCGAGGTCGACGGCTCGATCCTGATCGAGCGAATCGAGAAGCGTGCCCGCGAGTCGGCCGGCGGCCCGCGCGCCGACGACAATGCTGAGGCGCTGAAGAAGCGTCTCGAGGTGTACCATGCGCAGACCGCGCCGCTGATCGCATTCTACCGCGACAGGGGCCTTCTGCGGACGGTGGACGGAATGGCTTCGATGGATGATGTGACGAACCAGATTGTCTCCGTGCTGGAGGCGGCCTGATCTGGCACGGAATCTGATTGGAGAGGTTGACTTCCACCCGAGCCATGCGGTATCCAGCCGCTCTTGTCCGTAAGGAGTCGAGCCGGTGGGTGCCGCGGGGCCTGATTGCAGGCCGCGTCGCCCGTATCGTGCGTTCCGGGTGGTTGACGCGGACAGGATCGGACTTCCGGCCCGAGGGCCGGTGCGAATGGAGCGAATAACGTGGCCCGAATTGCAGGCGTCAACATTCCGACCAACAAGCGCGTTGAGATCGCGCTGCGCTACATTCATGGAATCGGACCGGCCAAGGCGCGGGAGATCTGCGAAAAGGTCTCGATTCCGCCGGAGCGGCGGGTGAACGAGCTGACCGACGCAGAAGTGCTGCAGATCCGCGAGACGATCGACCGCGACTATCTGGTCGAGGGCGACCTGCGCCGTGAGGTGGCGATGAACATCAAGCGGCTGATGGACCTCGGCTGCTATCGGGGATTGCGGCATCGCCGCGGCCTGCCGGTGCGTGGTCAGCGCACCCATACCAATGCCCGTACCCGCAAGGGACCCGCGAAGCCGATCGCCGGAAAGAAGAAGTGAGCGGATAGGAAATCGGCGCTGGCGAACCACGGCAGGCGGTGAAGGCCGCCATCCGCGGGTTGGCTGGCAGTCTGTCAGGTGGAGCCGCTGGCATTACGGCGGCGAGGATATCGAGAGCAAGGACTTCAGATGGCCAGGGATACGACGCGCGTACGCCGCCGCGAGCGCAAGAACATCACCTCGGGCGTTGCGCATGTGAACGCTACCTTCAACAACACGATGATCACGATCACGGATGCACAGGGCAACGCGATCTCGTGGTCGTCGGCGGGCACGATGGGCTTCAAGGGCTCGCGGAAGTCGACTCCCTTTGCCGCTCAGATGGCGGCGGAGGATGCGGCCAAGAAGGCAGCCGAGCATGGGATGCGTACGCTGGAAGTCGAGGTTCGCGGACCTGGTTCGGGCCGGGAGTCGGCGCTGCGGGCGCTGCAGGCCGCCGGCTTCATGATCACCGCGATCCGCGACGTGACGCCGATTCCTCACAATGGGTGCCGGCCGCGCAAGCGTCGGCGCGTCTGATCTCTCATTCACCGGCGGCGGGATCGTCCCGGCCGCCGGTTGCGCTGCGGCGGTTGGCGGAACCTGCCGCGCGTCAGGCACTATCCGACGAGGTACGACCGTGATTGAGAAGAACTGGCAAGAGCTGATCAAGCCGTCCAAGCTGGAGGTCGCGCCGGGCAGCGATCCGAAGCGTCTTGCGACGCTGGTGGCCGAACCGCTTGAGCGCGGTTTCGGCACGACGCTCGGCAACGCGCTTCGTCGCGTGCTGCTGTCCTCGCTCCAGGGTGCGGCGGTGACGTCGGTGCAGATCGACGGTGTGTTGCACGAGTTCTCCTCGATCCCGGGTGTTCGCGAGGACATCACCGATATCGTTCTGAACATCAAGGAAATCTCGCTGAGGATGCATGGCGAGGGACCGAAGCGGATGGTCCTGAAGAAGCAGGGGCCCGGTCAGGTGTTCGCGGGCGATATCCAGACGGTCGGGGATATCGAGGTGCTGAACCCCAAGCTGGTTCTGTGCACGCTCGACGAGGGCGCCGAGATCCGCATGGAGTTCACGGTCAACACCGGCAAGGGCTATGTTCCGGCCGATCGCAATCGGCCGGACGACGCGCCGATCGGTCTGATTCCGGTTGACAGCCTCTACAGCCCGGTGCGCCGGGTGTCCTATCGGGTGGAGAACACCCGCGAGGGCCAGATCCTCGATTACGACAAGCTGACCATGGAGGTCGAGACCGACGGCTCGGTCAGTCCGGAGGATGCGGTGGCTTATGCGGCGCGCATCCTGCAGGATCAGCTCGAGGTGTTCGTCAACTTCGAGGAGCCGAAGGCGGAGATCATCGAGGAGATGGTCCCGGAACTCGCGTTCAACCCGGCCTTGCTGAAGAAGGTCGACGAACTGGAACTGTCGGTGCGCTCCGCGAACTGTCTCAAGAACGACAACATCGTCTATATCGGCGATCTGATCCAGAAGTCGGAGGCGGAGATGCTGCGCACGCCGAACTTCGGACGCAAATCGCTGAACGAGATCAAGGAGGTGCTGGCCCAGATGGGGCTGCACCTGGGCATGGAAGTACCGAACTGGCCGCCGGAGAACATCGAGGAACTGGCCAAGCGGTACGAGGACCACTACTGAGCGCCGCCGGCGCCACCGAATTCAGGGAGAGTTCCATGCGTCATGGAAAGGCGGGCCGGAGGCTCAATCGGAGCTCGAGTCACCGCAAGGCGATGTTCGCCAATATGGCCGCGTCGCTGATCCGACACGAACAGATCGTCACGACGCTGCCGAAGGCGAAGGAGCTGAAGCCGATCGTCGACAAGCTTGTCACGCTCGGCAAGCGCGGCGATCTTCATGCGCGTCGTCAGGCGATCAGCCAGATCCGCGACAAGGACGCGGTGTCGAAGCTGTTCGAGACGCTTGGTCCGCGCTACAGGCAGCGCAATGGCGGCTACACGCGTGTGCTGAAGGCGGGCTTCCGTTACGGCGACGCAGCGCCGGTCGCGGTGATCGAGCTGGTCGACCGCGACGAAAGCGCCAAGGGTGCCGAGGACCGCGCCCGGCATGAGGCGGAAACCGCTTCGGGGACCGAGGCGGCGTGAGTCTGCCTGCCCGGGCGGAGCATTCAGAGGGGCCTTCGGGCCCCTTTCGTGTTCGCGACGGCAAGAGGCCGCTTCGCCGAATCGGATGACAGATCGGCGGCGGCTGCTGTAAACGCCTCCCGGTGGGACAGATCGATCAAGACAGCCGCAAGTTCGCCGTCCTGCGTGAGGCATTCGGATTTGCCGCGTTCCGGGCAGGACAGGAGCCGATTGTCGATGCGCTGATCGACGGCCGCAACGTGCTGGCGATCATGCCGACCGGTGCCGGAAAGTCGCTCTGCTACCAGCTTCCCGCACTTGTCCGTGGCGGTCTGGCGATCGTTGTCTCGCCACTTATCGCGCTGATGGACGATCAGGTGGCGGCCCTGAAGCTAGCCGGACTTGCCGCCGAGGCGATCCATTCCGGCAAGACGCGCGAGGTTAATGTAGCGATCTGGCGACGCGTCGTGCGCGGTGCGGTTCGCCTGCTCTACCTGTCGCCGGAGCGGCTGATGGCGCCGCGCATGCTCGCGGCGCTCCGCAGACTGCCGGTCTGCCTGATCGCGATAGACGAGGCGCATTGCATCTCGCAATGGGGCCATTCGTTTCGAGCAGACTATCTTGGCCTCGGCGCCCTCCGCGAGGCCTTTCCCGATGTGCCGCTGGCCGCAGTGACGGCAACTGCCGACCGCGCCACCCGTGACGAGATCTGCGACAGGCTGTTCGGCGGCGCAGTCGAGACCATCGTCTGCGGTTTCGACCGTCCCAACATTCGCCTTACCGTCCTGGCCAAATCCAATGCGCAGCGCCAGATCGAGCGTCTGGTGCGGGAGCGACCGGGCGAGAGCGGCATCATCTATCGCATCTCGCGCAGGAAGGTGGAGGAGACCGCGGCCGCGCTGCAGGGTCTCGGCGTGCGGGCGCTGCCCTATCATGCCGGCATGAGCGTTGCCGAAAGGGCAGCAAACCAGGAGACCTTCCTCGCGGAGGCCGGCGTGGTCATGGTTGCCACCGTTGCCTTCGGGATGGGTATCGACAAGTCGAATGTCCGCTACGTCATTCACGGCGATGTTCCCGGTAGCCTGGAGGCCTATTACCAGGAGATCGGCCGGGCGGGACGCGACGGGGCGCCGTCGGATGCGGTGATGCTGTATGGCCGGGAGGATGTACGCACGCGGCGCCGCTTCATCGACGAGCAGGACTGTGACGAGGAACGCAAGCGCATCGAAGCGCTGCGGCTGGAGGCGCTGGTCGGTTTCTGTGAAACCACCTCGTGCCGCCGCCAGGTGCTTCTCGGCTATTTCGGCGAGGCCTCGGGTCCCTGCGGCAACTGCGACATCTGTCTGGTGCCGCCGCAGTTCGTCGATGCGACGCCGGCTGCGCGGCTGGCGATCGACATGGTCCGCACGACGGGCGAGCGGTACGGGGCGGCCTACCTTGCTGACCTTCTGACGGGCGAGGCGAGCGAAACGGTCATCGGCAGGGGCCACGACCGGCTGCCGCTGTTCGGGGCCGGCGCCGACCGGCGGCGCTCGGAATGGCAGACGATCCTGCGCCAGCTCGTGGCCGACGGGTATCTCGCCGTCGAACCGGGCGGCTACGGCTCGCTGTCGCTGGCCGATCGCGCCGCTGGCCTGATCGACGGGACCGAGACATTCCGCTTGCGGCTCGAACCGCCGAAGCCGGGCGGGCGGCGTGCGCGGCGCCGGGCGACGCCCGCCCCACCGGCTCCCGATGCCGAGCTGGTTGCCCGCCTGAAGTCCCTGCGCCGCGACCTCGCCGCCGCCCGCAACGTGCCTGCCTACGTGGTCTTCACCGACCGGACGCTGGAGGAAATGGCCGCCTCTAGGCCCCGCTCGCTGGACGAACTGGCGGGTGTGCGCGGCGTCGGCACCGCCAAGCTGGCCGCGTTCGGGCCCGCCTTCCTGTCGGTCCTGAACGAGCGATGAGACGGCCGCTGCGCGGCACCTTGCGGCCGTTCTTTTTCCCGGTTCGGCCCCCTATATTGGCGGCACGAAAGGAATGGCGATGAACCGTACTCCCCTGGTTGCGGCCCTGGTGCTGCTTGCGCTTGCCGCGGGCACGGCCTCCGCGCAGACGCGTGCCGTTCCGGCGACGACGGAAGACCTCACCTATTCCTATGCGGCCGTGGTCAAGCGGGCGGCTCCCGCGGTCGTCAACGTCTACACCAGTCGGCTGGTGCGCCGGCCCAATTACCCGCCGTTCTTCGATGATCCGTTCTTTCGCCGATTCTTCGGCGGCCCAAGTCTGCCGCAAGTGCCGGGCGGGGAAACGAGCCGGGTGCAGAACTCGCTGGGGTCGGGGGTCATCGTCGATCCCGTCGGCCTTGTCGTCACCAATGCCCACGTGATCGAGGGGGCGGACGAAATCAAGGTGGCGCTGGCGGATCGCCGCGAGTTCGAGGCGGAGGTCGTGATCCGCGACGAGAAGACCGATCTCGCGGTCCTGAGGTTACGGGCACAGGGACCCTTTCCCGCCCTCGAATTCGATGATTCCGACAATCTGGAGGTCGGCGACATCGTCCTGGCGATCGGCAATCCCTTCGGCGTTGGGCAGACGGTGACCAGCGGCATCATTTCGGCGCTGGCGCGCACTCAGGTCGGGGTGTCGGACTACGGCTTCTTCATCCAGACCGACGCGGCGATCAACCCCGGCAATTCGGGCGGGGCGCTGGTTGATCTGCGCGGCCGCGTCGTCGGGATCAATACGGCGATCTTCTCGCGCTCCGGCGGCTCGCACGGCATCGGCTTCGCCATTCCGTCCAACATGGTCCGTCTCGTCGTTGCGAGCGCGCGCAACGGCGGCGAGGTGCGCAGGCCCTGGTTCGGCGCCAGCGTCCAGGAGGTCACACCCGACATCGCCGAAAGCCTCGGCATGGACCGGCCGGTCGGCGTACTTGTCGGCAAGCTGCATCCGCGCGGCCCGGCCATTGCTGCCGGCCTGAAGACCGGCGACGTGATCACGGCCGTGGACGGCTGGGAGATCACCGACCCGAACGCCTTCAGATACCGTCTGGCGACGCGCGGACTCGGTGAGACGACGCAATTGACCGTGCGGACTCGGGGCCGGGAGAAGGTGGTCGGCGTGTCGCTCATCGCCGCGCCGGAGGATCCGCCCCGCGACGTGCGCGACATCGGTGGCGCCTCGCCGCTGACCGGAGTTCGCGTCGCCAACCTGTCACCGGCCGTGGCGGAGGAGCTGTCGCTCGATACGGATGCCGACGGCGTGGTGGTGATCGCCGTACAGCGGGGTTCGCCGGCGCAGCGCGTAGGCTTCATCGTCGGCGACATCATCGACGAGATCAACGGCGAGGGCGTGCAATCAACCGCCCGGCTGGCGCGGATGACCGAGAATCGCCGGCGTTCCTGGACGATTACCATCATCCGCGATGGGCGCCGCATCTCTTCGACCTTCTCCGGTTGAGGGTACGGGGGCGCGATGGCCACGCTGTTCGAGGCGGCGGGTCTGGATCGCCAGGTCCCGCGACCGCTCGCCGACCGGCTCCGGCCGTTACGGCTCGCCGATGTGGTGGGGCAGGATCATCTGGTCGGGCCTGATGGCATGCTCACCCGGATGCTCGGCTCCGGCAGCCTCGGCTCACTGATCTTTTGGGGGCCGCCCGGGACCGGCAAGACCACGGTCGCGAGGCTGCTGGCGGGGGAGACGAGACATGCCTTCGAGCAGGTCTCGGCGATCTTCTCCGGTGTCCAGGAGCTGAAGAAGCTGTTCGAGGCGGCCCGGCAGCGGCGTCTGGCGGGGCAGGGAACGCTGCTGTTCGTCGACGAGATCCACCGCTTCAACCGCGCCCAGCAGGACAGCTTCCTGCCGGTCATGGAGGACGGGACGGTGGTGCTGGTCGGGGCGACGACCGAGAATCCGTCCTTCGAGCTCAACGCCGCGCTCCTGTCGCGGGCGCAGGTGCTGGTGTTCCGGCGGCTGGATGAGGTCGCCATCGACCGATTGCTCGAGCGCGCCGAGGCGGCCGAGGGGCGGTCGCTGCCCGTTGACGCGGACGCCCGGCGCGCGCTCGCGGCCATGGCCGACGGCGACGGGCGCGCCGCCTTGACCCTGGCCGAGGATCTGTTCCGGGCAGCCCGCGACGGCGAGACCTTCGACACGGCCGGGCTCGCCGAGGTCGTGCAGCGGCGGGCGCCGATCTACGACAAGGCACAGGACGGCCACTACAACCTGATCTCCGCCCTGCACAAGTCAGTGCGCGGATCCGACCCGGATGCAGCGCTGTACTATCTGGCGCGCATGATGGCGGCGGGGGAAAATCCGCTCTACATCGCTCGCCGTGTGGTGCGGATGGCGGTCGAGGACATCGGACTAGCCGATCCGCAGGCGCTCATCATCGCCAATGCGGCGAAGGACGCCTACGATTTCCTCGGCTCGCCGGAAGGCGAGCTGGCCATCGCCCAGGCGGTGATCTATCTGGCGACCGCGCCGAAGTCGAATGCAGGCTATGTCGCCTACAAGGCTGCGGTCCAGTCAGCGCGCGAACACGGTTCGCTGCTGCCACCCAAGCACATCCTGAACGCGCCGACGCAGCTGATGGCGAATGAAGGCTATGGCGCCGGCTACGCCTATGACCACGATGCGCCGGACGCGTTCTCGGGCCAGAACTACTTTCCCGATGGCATGGAGCGGCAGCGATTCTACGATCCGCCCGCGCGGGGCTTCGAGCGTGAGATCCGCAAACGTCTCGACTACTGGGCGCGGCTGCGCACCGAACGCGGCGGGACCGGCTAGGCGGCTCGCCGCGGCTGCCTGCTGCCACGCAAGCCGAGCCAGGCCCTGCGCACGGCGACGGCCTTCTGCCAGAGAACGGGATCGGTCTTGATGCGCCGCTTGCCGGCCTCGGCAAGGCGGTATCCGCGTGCCAGCACGGCGCCCTGCGCGGTCATCGCCAGTTCGGAATCCCAAAGCGCTGTGGTGATCTCGCACCACTGGTCCTTGTAGCCCTCGTCACCGATCGTGAAGTCGAACACGCGGGTTCCAGCCTCGAATTCGCGCTGCATCAGGCGATACATGAGCTGACGTCCGGGTGACAGGTCGGCCAGTCGCGCACTGTCGTAGCTGTGCAGGACGTAGTAGTAGATGCCACGATGCCTGAGCCCGTAGCTTACCGCGGCGATATCGCCGCCGGCGGTCAGCGCGGACAGCTCGACGGGACCAGCGGCGCAGCTCGACCGGGCCAGATCCCGGTAGAATGCCGCCGTTGCCTCTGGCGCGAACATGTCCGGCACGCCGAGCTGCGCCAGACCCTGCCGCTTCTGCTCCATCAGCGTGGTCAGCAGGCGATCCGTCGATTCCGTGCTGTCGGCGACGACGAATGCGACCGGACCACGCGCGGCGAGCGCCTGTTCCTTCTTGCGGTCGGTCCTGCGCCAGCCACTTGGACGGCGCGCCCGGTAGAAGGTCTCCCAGTCGGGTTCCAGCACCGTCGCATGGGCGCTGTTGGCGTTGAGCCAGGACGGCAGCGCGAGAAACGGGTTGGCGACCCCCTGCAGCACCGCCGGCTGGCGCACGAGGTGCAGCAGGTCGATCTCGCCGAGGGCTGCCAGGACTCCGGCGAGGAAGGTGGAGAACGCCGCCGGCTCGTTGGCCAGTCTTTCCAGTGTGTGTCGCTCGAAGAGACCGCCGTGGTAGTCGGCCTGCTTGCCGCCGAGCCAGCCGGCGACGCGGGCACCGAATGCTTTGCGGATGCCCATCGGCAGGATGAACGACGTCCGTCCGGCCGCATCGCGGCCGGTCAGGATACGCGGCACGATCCCGTACGCCGCGCCGACCGTGCGGCACCAGCTCTGCATCCAGACGAATGTCTGGAAGACATGTCCCACTGCATGACGCTCGAACTCCCGCCAGGTGGACTCGATGTCCTCCGGCGACCCCGCGACCTCGATCCGGAATCCCGACGCGTCGGCTGATCTAGAGGGCAACGGGGTCATGGTGGCGGGCATGTCTGCAATCCTGTCGTGCCGAGCCACACAGCAGGTCGAGAGTGGCGCGGCGCAGATCATGGTAAGAGACAATTAACCCCTGACGGAGTTCTCCGCCACTGCTCGGGGATGCAAGGGTTAACGGCGCTGCTACCGGAGCCGCTGCGGCAGCGGCTTGACGGTTCCGTCTGGAGGGTCCAAGCCAACCGACACCCGTCCGATCTTGGGAGACCAGCCCGATGTCGCACGTGCCTGTCAATCCGCCGACGGCTGCCGTGGACGACCTTGTCGGCAGCCCCCGCATCGCGACGCCTGCCGTGAGGTATCACGGTGCCTGCGATGGCCGGGGGGGGCGCCAGCGCTGCCGCGCACGCGGCCTGCCGATCGCCCCGTAACGGAAAGGCGGCTCGTGTTCGATCTGGTCCATCTGTTGCTGATCGTCACCGGCGGATTCGTCGGAGGAATGCTGCGGTTCGGCGTGTCTGGCCTGGTGGGACGGGTCGTCGGCGAGCGGTTTCCCTGGGGCACCTTGGTAGTGAATCTGACCGGATGCACCACCATGGGCACCCTCACCGCGCTGGCCTCCAATCGTGGCGGTACCTTCGACGCAAACTGGTTCAGGGAGCTGGTGCTGATCGGCGTCGTCGGCAGCTTCACGACCGTGTCGTCGTTCAGTCTGCAGACGCTGGCGCTTGCCCGTGCGGGGGAGTCCCTGAAGGCGGTGCTCAACGTCGTCCTGTCGGCCGGGGGGTGCGTCGTGGCCATTATCGTCGGCAACGTCGCAGCCACCTGGCTGTTGGGGTGAGGACGGATTGGCGGTGGCGATGTATCTGGCAGTGGGCTGCGGCGCTGCGATCGGAGCCCTCGCACGATACGTCGTGACCCTCCTCTTCGGGGGAGGCTCGGTCTTCGGGGTCGTTGGGGGAACGCTGGCCGTCAACATCGTCGGCTCGTTCCTCATCGGTCTGTTCGCGACGCTGTCCGGACCCGACGGTCGTCTGCTGGTCTCGCCGACCGTGCGGCAGTTCGTGATGTCGGGGATCTGCGGTGGCTTCACCACCTTTTCGCTGGCGAGCCTCGACACGTTGCTGCTTATTCTCGCCGGCGACGCGGCGGGAGCGGCCCTCTATCTGGGCATGACCATAGTGCTGTCGTTGGGCGCCGTCTGGCTCGGTCACGCAGTCGCCGCCTGGGTCAACCGCTGACCGGCCGGTTTGGAGGGTTTGATGGAACTGTCGGAACAATCGGTCCTTCTCAAGATCTATATCGGCGAGGATGACCGGGCAGACGGCCATCCGCTCTATGAGGCGATCGTCCTGAAAGCCCGCGAGCACGGACTGGCGGGCGCGACCGTGCTGCGCGGGCCGATGGGGTTCGGTCGATCGAGCCGTCTCCATACCGCGAAGATCCTGCGGCTGTCCGAGGATCTGCCGGTCATCATCGAGATCGTCGACGTGGCCACCAAGATCGAGTCCTTCATCGAGAAGGTGACGCAGATGACCCAGAGCTGCCTGATCACTGTCGAGAATGTCCGCGTGATCCGCTACGGCCACAGGCGTCCGGCATGACTGGCGTCCGTCAGCTTCAGGTGGCGACCGGCGAGGACGGCATGCGCCTCGACCGCTGGTTCCGCCAGCACTTTCCGCACGTCACACAGGGTTACCTGCAGAAGCTGCTGCGGACGGGTCAGGTGCGTGTTGACGGCGCGCGGGCCAAGGCGAACGACAGGTTGGCGACCGGGCAGACGGTGCGCGTCCCGCCGCTGCCGGCGGCAGACGCCCAGACGTCGAAGCCCCGGCCGCGCATCTCCGCCGCCGATCAGGCATGGCTCGCCTCGCTCGTGCTTTACGAGGACGATGACCTGATGGTCCTCAACAAGCCGTCCGGTCTGGCGGTTCAGGGCGGCACCAGGACGACCTGGCACATCGACGGTCTGCTCGCGGGCCTCGGCGAGGATGCTGACAGCCGGCCGCGCCTGGTGCATCGGCTCGACCGCGACACCTCCGGCGTGCTCGTGGTCGCCAAACGGCGGGGGGTGGCGGCGAGAATGGGGCGGATGTTCCAGACCCGTTCGGTACGCAAGATCTACTGGGCGATCGTTCATGGTGTGCCGAAGCCGCCGCAGGGCAAGGTCGAGGCCGCGCTGGTGAAGGCGACCGGGCCGGCTGGTGACCGAGTCCGGGCAGCACGGCCGGGCGAACAGGATGCGGCGCAGACGGCCGTCACCTACTACTCCGTCATCGACCGGGCTGCGCAGAAATTCGCCTGGATGTCGCTCAAGCCGGTGACCGGCCGCCAGCACCAGCTCAGGGCGCACATGGCGATCCTCGGTCATCCGATCGTTGGTGATGAGAAGTATCCAACCGACCGAGACCTTCCCGACAGCGTGGCCGACAAGCTGCATCTGCATGCCAGACGGATCGTGTTCCCGCATCCGGTCACGGGCCGCCCGGTAGATGTCACGGCGCCCCTGCCGGATCACATGGCACGCAGCTTCGCGGCGCTCGGATTCGAGGCGGCCGGGGCGCCCGAAGAGAAGTAGAATGGATCGTGCCGGGCAGATCGCTGAGCCGATCGGCGGCATTGGCCTGTTCCTGCCCTGTTCCTGCTGGGCATGAAGCTGATCACTGACGGCCTCCGGGCCTCCGCCGGCAGCCGGTTGCGCGACATTCTGGCCGTGTGGACGCGTACCAGGCTGCGTGGCTTGGCGGCCGGCCTCGGGATGACGGCGCTCGTGCAATCCTCCACCGCCGTCGCCGTTGCCACCATTGGCTTCGTCAACGCAGGGCTGCTGACGTTGATGGAGGCCGTATGGATCGTCTTCGGCAGCAATGTGGGCACGACGACGACAGCGTGGATCGTCGCGGTCATCGGTCTGAAGCTGAAGCTCGAGGCGGCTGCGGCCGGAACGATCGCCGTCGCGGCGCTGGACGACCTGATCCGCCGCATCGACGCCAACCGATGCATGGTCAGCAGGATTGCCAAGGCGGCCCGCCGCATGGCACAGGCGGAGGCATCGATGCCGAACGCGGTCACCGGGTCCGCGGGGCCGAGTTCTGCGGAGACGACGTGACCCATACAGCGGCAATCGCATCACGCGACAGGCTGGATATCCTCGCGACTTCCGTGCTGTTGCTCTTGTGCCTGACCTGGGGGCTGAACTACGCCCTGACGAAGTTCGTCAATCTCGGCCTGCAGCCTGTCTTCCATACCGGGTTGCGGTCTGCGCTTGCCGGTGCGGCGATCCTGGCATGGTGCGCGATGCGCAAGGTGCGGCTGTTCGAGCGCGATGGCAGCCTGGTGCCGGGGATCGTCGCCGGAACGTTGTTCGGCGTCGAGTTCGCGCTGATCGCGCTGGGACTCGACTACACCAGCGCCTCCCGCAGCGTGGTCTTCGTCTACACGATGCCCTTCGTGGTCGCGATCGGCGCGCATTTTCTGGTGCCCGGCGAGCGCATCACACCGGTCAGTCTCGGTGGCCTCTTCCTCGCCTTTCTCGGTGTGCTGGCGGTGTTCTCCGACAAGCTCAGCCTGCCTGGGCCAAACGCCTATTTCGGCGATTTCCTCTCGATTCTCGCAGCCGTCCTGTGGGGGGCGGTGACGATTCTCATCAAGACGACGTCGCTGCGGCGAATCTCCGCGGAGAAGGTGCTGCTCTATCAGCTGGGTGTCTCGGCCGTCGTCCTGCTGGCGATCGCGCCGCTGTTCGGGCCGATCCTGCGCGACGTCTCGTCGGTGGTGATCGGCGCCTTTGCGTTCCAGGTGGTGGTGGTTGCGACCGTCACCTTCCTGATATGGTTCTGGATGATCCAGGTCTATCCGGCCAACCGGCTGACGGCGTTCACCTTCCTGACCCCGGTGTTCGGCGTCCTGTTCGGCGGCCTGCTGCTCGGCGAGGCGATCGGCTGGCGCCTGGTGGCCGGACTCGCGCTGGTGACTTTCGGCATTTATCTCGTGAACCGGCCGCCGCGTGTGTCGGCCGATGCGATCGGACCTGACGGAAGACCATCGTGAGCAACGATAACCCGATCTCGAAGGCTCAGGCGCTGTCGCGACCGGCGCTGCCGAAGCGCTTCTATACCGTTGTCGCCACCGAGCAGCGGGCGGATGGCATCGCCGTTCTGCTCGATGGCCGGCCGCTGCGCACGCCCGGACGACGGCCTCTGACCGTGGCAATCCCGGCTCTTGCCGAAGCGATCGCCGCGGAGTGGCGCGCGCAGGGCGAGACCATAGATCCGGCGGCGATGCCGGTGACACGGATCGTCAACACCGCGCTGGACGGCGTGGCGGATCGGGCCGACGCGGTCCGGGCGGATATCGCGCGGTTCGCCGAAACCGACCTGATCTGCTATCGGGCCGGCGATCCGGAGGGGCTGGTCGAGTTGCAGCGGCGCCACTGGGACCCGCTCTGCGCCTGGGCACGCGACGAACTCGGGCTGGGTTTCGTCCTCGCCGAGGGAGTGATGCATGTGGCACAGCCCCCCGCCTCGCTGGCACGCGCTGCCGACCTGCTGCTGGCGTTCGATCCACTTGGCCTTGCTGCGCTGCACGTGCTGACGACGCTGACCGGGTCGCTGGTCATCGCGCTGGCTGTCACGCGTGGCCGGCTGACGCCGGATCAGGGCTGGACAGCCGCGCATGTGGACGAGGACTGGCAGATCAGCCATTGGGGCGAGGATGCCGAGGCACGCAGGCGGCGTGAGATGAATCGCCGGGAGTTCGACGCGGCGGTGCTCGTCGCGATGGCAGCTGGTGCAGGGGGCAAGCCGGTCTGAATGGCGCGACTCCCGGTCGGCGGTCGCGCATGATATGGACCGGGCCAAGGCAGGATCCTGGTGACGGGTTGATGACATGAAGGCAATACTCGAACAACTCGAGGCTCGACGCGCGGTGGCGCGGGTCGGCGGCGGGCTGAAGCGCATCGAGGCGCAGCACCAGCGCGGCAAGCTGACCGCACGCGAGCGCCTGTCGCTTCTTCTCGACGAGAATTCGTTCGAGGAGTTCGACATGTTCGTCGAGCACCGCGCCACCGATTTCGGCATGGCCGAAACCAAGATTCCCGGCGACGGCGTGGTCACCGGCTGGGGCACGATCAACGGCCGGACCGTGTTCGTGTTCGCCAAGGACTTCACGGTATTCGGCGGCTCGCTCAGCGAGACGCACGCCCAGAAGATCACCAAGATCCAGGACATGGCCCTGAAGAACCGCGCCCCGATCATCGGCCTGTTCGACGCCGGCGGCGCCCGCATCCAGGAGGGCGTGGCGGCGCTCGGCGGGTATGGCGAGGTGTTCCAGCGCAATGTGCTGGCATCCGGCGTCATTCCCCAGATCTCGGTGATCATGGGGCCGTGCGCGGGCGGCGACGTCTATTCGCCGGCGATGACCGACTTCATCTTCATGGTGCGCGACACGAGCTACATGTTCGTGACCGGACCGGACGTGGTGAAGACCGTCACCAACGAAACCGTGACCGCCGAGCAGCTCGGCGGCGCCTCGATCCACACGACGAAATCCTCCATCGCTGACGGCGCCTATGACAACGATGTCGAGGCGCTGATCCAGATGCGGCGGCTGATGGATTTCCTGCCGGCCAACAACCTCGCCGGCGTCCCGCAGATCGACGCGTTCGACGACCCGAACCGCATTGAGACGTCGCTCGACACGCTGATCCCGGACAATCCGAACAAGCCCTACGACATGAAGGAACTTATCCTGAAGGTCGCCGACGAGGGGGACTTCTTCGAGATCCAGGCAGCTTTCGCGAAGAACATCGTCACCGGCTTCGGACGGATCGGCGGCCGCACGGTCGGCTTCGTGGCCAATCAGCCCATGGTGCTGGCCGGCGTCCTGGACTCCGACGCGAGCCGCAAGGCGGCGCGGTTCGTGCGCTTCTGCGACTGTTTCAACATTCCGCTCGTCACCTTCGTGGATGTGCCGGGTTTCCTGCCGGGCACGGCGCAGGAATATGGTGGGCTCATCAAGCATGGCGCCAAGCTCCTGTTCGCGTACGCCGAGGCGACGGTGCCGAAGGTGACGGTTATCACCCGCAAGGGATATGGCGGCGCCTATGTCGTCATGTCATCGAAGCATCTGCGCGGCGACGTCAACTATGCCTGGCCGGCCGCCGAGATCGCGGTGATGGGGCCGAAGGGGGCCGCAGAGATCCTCTATCGCTCGGAACTCGACGATCCGGAGAAGATCGGCAAGCGCATCCAGGAGTATACCGACCGCTTTGCCAATCCGTTCGTCGCCGCCGAGCGCGGCTACATCGACGAGGTGATCATGCCGCACTCGACGCGGCGCAGGATCGCCCGCGCGCTCGAGATGCTGCGCAACAAGAACCTCGAGAATCCCTGGAAGAAGCACGACAACATTCCATTGTAGGGGGGGCTATCCCCATGCCGGCGGACTGGGTATCCGCCCGCTTCCTGTCCCGATCGTTGTCGGTCATCCGGGAGGGCGCCGACGCCGATCCGGGACCGGAAGGCCATGGCGGCGCGGTCGGGTTCTTGCCGATCCCGGCTTTCGGCGACACTCCGGCGGCTGGGTGTGGCGAGCGAACAGGCGGGCAAGGTTCGTGACCTTGCGTCGATGCAGATTGCGTCCGCCCTCAACCCCGCAGCCGCTCCGCGTGCCAGGCGATGTGATCGGCCATGAAGGTCGAGATGAAATAGTAGGAATGGTCGTAGCCCGGACGCAGGTTCAGCGTCAGGGCGATGCCGCCGTTCTGGCAGGCGCGCACGAAAGCCGTCGGATCGAGCTGCTCGGTAAGGAACGGGTCGGCGTCGCCCTGATCCACCAGAATCTCCCTGACCCGCGCTCCGTCCTCGATCAGCGCGGTTGCGTCGTGACGGCGCTGGGCGGCTTCGTCCGGCCCGAGATAGGCGGTGAGCGCCTTGCGGCCCCAGGGAACGGCGATCGGGTTGGTGATCGGCGCGAACGCCGATACCGAGCGGAAGCGATCAGGATTGCGCAATGCGACCGTGAGCGCGCCATGACCGCCCATAGAGTGGCCGAAGATCGCCTGCCGGTCCACGTCGGCGGGGAAATGCCGGCAGATCAGGGCGGGCAGTTCGTCCACCACATAGCTGTACATGTTGAAGTGGCCGGCCCAGGGGGCTTGCGTCGCATCGACATAGAAGCCTGCGCCCTGGCCGAGATCGTAGGCCGCGTCGTCGGGGATCGCCGCACCGCGCGGCGAGGTGTCCGGGCAGACGACGATGATGCCATGCTCGGCGGCGGCGCGGCGGTATTCCCCCTTCTCCATGACATTGGCGTGGGTGCAGGTCAGCCCCGAGAGATACCAGAGGACGGGGCACGGGCCGTCGGCCACCTGCGGCGGCAGGTAGACCGCGAAGGTCATCGGGCAGCCGCAGGCAGCCGATTCGTGCCGATGTACCGTCTGGATGCCGCCAAAGGCACGGTTGGCGGACAGCTGCTCCATCTCTCTGCTCCTCAACTCGGTCCGATCGGGCCGCACCATATGTCGCGCGTCGCGGCCCGTCACCCCGCGGATCGGAGGGGGCGCGCGATATTCCGGCAGCGGGGTGCAGCCCTGCGTTCCGGCAGCTTCCCCGAATGCGGGCGCCGCTGATAGGGTGCGGTGCGGACCTTCAGGCTGCAGGCGCCAGACAATTCCGGACAGCCGCATGACCATCACACCCGGCATCGCAACCGGCACGCCGCGCCTCGCCATCGCCCAGGTGCGCATGGTCGTCGTCGGCGCGATCCTGACCATCTTCCTCGGCGCGCTCGACCAGACCATCGTGGTCACCGCGCTGCCCAGCATCGGCCGCGATCTCGGCGCCCTGCAGAACCTGTCCTGGGTCGTGACGGCCTACTTCCTCGCCGCCATCGCGGTGACGCCACTCTACGGCAAGCTCAGCGACATCCATGGCCGCCGGCCGATGGTGCTGGTGGCGATTGGCCTGTTCACCGCCGGCTCGATCGCCTGTGCTCTGGCGCCGACGATGGGCGTGCTGATCTTTTCCCGCGCAATCCAGGGGCTCGGCGGCGGGGCGCTGATCTCGCTCGCCCAGACCATCATCGCCGACGTCGTGTCCCCGCGTGAGCGGGGGCGCTACCAGGGCTACATCGGCGGGGTGTTCGCGCTGGCCAGCGTCGCCGGACCGGTGCTCGGAGGCTTCCTGTCGGAGCACCTGCACTGGTCCTTCATCTTCTGGATCAACGTGCCGCTGTCGGCTCTCGCCTACGCGATGACGTCGCGGGTCCTGCGGCTGCTGCCGGTCCGGCACCGAGCGCACAGCCTCGACATTCTCGGCGCGGTGCTGATGATGACGGCTACGCTGTCGCTGATGCTGGCGCTCACCTGGGGCGGCACGACCTATTCCTGGGTCTCGCCACAGATCCTCGGCCTGCTGGCGCTGGCGGCGGTCATGGCGGCGTTGCTGGCGGTGCGGCTGCGCGCGGCGGACGAACCGTTCATTCCTCTCGACGTTCTGGCCAACCGTGTGGTGCGGTCCGCAACCGCCGTGACGTTCTTCGGCATGGGAGCGATGATCGCGACGACCGTCTACATGCCGCTCTATTTCGAACTGCATCTGGGCTTCGACGCTGCCCGGTCGGGCCTCGGACTGATCCCGCTGATGGCAGGCGTGGTGGTCGGGGCAACTGCGTCCGGACGGTTGATGTCGAAGGTCATCCATTACAAGCGCGCGCCGATGTTCGGGCTGTCGCTGGCCGTTCTCGCCGCAACCGCGATCGCCGTGCGTTCCGGGAACGCCAGCGCTCTGGAGATCGAGATCCTGCTCGGGCTGCTCGGTGTCGGCATCGGCACGCATCTGCCGGTGGTCACCGTATCGGTGCAGAACGCAGTCCATCCGGGCGCCGTCGGCACCGCGACGTCACTCCTGAACTTCACCAGGGCGCTCGGCAGCGCGCTGCTGGTCACGGCGGTCGGAGCCATCTTTCTCGCTGCGGTCGGGCTGCCGAACATCGCCGGAGCGTCGATCGAACTTCTCGTCGCCGAGGCCGCCCGCGATGCCGCGGATTTCGATGTCGCGTTCCGCTGCGTCTTCCTGGCGGTGGCGACGAGCCTGATGATCTCGCTCGCCCTGCTGCTCGGGCTGGAAGAGCGCCCGCTGCGTGAGAGCGTCGACGGGTAGAGCGGCGAATCGTGCCGCGGGTTCGATGAGCCCCCCCGACTCCCTGCTTGGTTGCGCGTCCTGACGCAGAGCCCATCCTCGGCTTTTGCGAACAGCTCCAGCCCTCAAACAAGATCGGCTTCGAGATCGTAGTCGCTCGCCTTGACGACCCGGGCGCGCACGATGTCGCCAGGGGCGAGGTCGTCCTCGTGGGGGATGAACACGCCGCCGTCGATCTCGGGTGCGTCCCAGACCGAGCGGCCCGTGGCGCCGTCGCCGTCGACGCGGTCGATGATGACGTCGATCTCGCGGCCGATCTTCGCCTGGAGCCGTGCGGCGCTGACCTCCTGAGCTGCCTCCATCAGCGCCGCCCAGCGCTCCTCCTTGACCTCATCGGGAACCGAACCGGGCAGATCATTGGCCTTCGCACCCTCAACGGGCTCGTAGCGGAAGCAACCGACGCGGTCGATCCCGGCCTCCTCGATGAAGTCGAGCAGAGTCTCGAAATCGTCCTCCGTCTCGCCGGGGAAGCCGACGATGAAGGTCGAGCGGATGGCAAGGTCGGGACAGATGTCGCGCCAGCGGCGGATGCGCTCCAGCGTCCTCTCCGCATGGGCGGGGCGGCGCATCGCCTTCAGGACGGGCGGACTGGCGTGCTGGAACGGGATGTCGAGATAGGGAAGCACCTTGCCGTCGGCCATCAGCGGGATGACCTCGTCGACATGCGGATAGGGATAGACGTAGTGCAGGCGGACCCAGACACCGAGTTCGCCGAGTTCCTTGGCCAGCTCGAAGAAGCGGGTCCGGACAGGCCGGCCGCGGAAGTCGCTCTCGGCATACTTGAGATCGAGGCCATAGGCGGACGTGTCCTGGCTGATGACGAGCAGTTCCTTCACGCCAGCCTTTACAAGCTTCTCGGCCTCCAGCAGCACCCGGTTGATCGGTCGCGAGACGAGGTCGCCGCGCAGGCTGGGGATGATGCAGAACGAGCAGCGGTTGTTGCAGCCCTCAGATATCTTCAGATAGGCGTAGTGTCGCGGCGTCAGCCGCAATCCCTCCGGCGGCACCAGATCGACGAAGGGATCGTGCACCGGCGGGACCGCCGCGTGGACGGCGCTGACCACCGCCTCGTACTGGTGCGGGCCGGTGACCGAGAGGACATCGGGAAAGGCGTCGCGGATGCGGGCTTCCTCGACGCCCATGCAGCCCGTCACGATGACGCGTCCGTTCTCGGACATCGCCTCGCCGATCGCCTCGAGCGACTCCTGCTTGGCGGAATCGAGGAAGCCGCAGGTATTGACGATCACCACGTCGGCACCGGCGTAGTCCGGCGAGATCCTGTAGCCTTCGGAGCGCAGCTTGGTCAGGATGCGCTCGGAATCGACGAGGGCCTTGGGGCAGCCGAGGCTTACGATGCCGACGGTCGGCGTCTGGCGGGGCATGTCGGAATGGTCCGGTTGTCGGGAAGGCTTCTCCCTACACCAGGGTGAGGCGTGCAAGCCAGTCCTTCAGAATGTCGACATCGAGCTGGGTGAGGCTGTGGCCGGCCGGGAGCGTTTCGAGACGCACCTCGGCTCCCGCGGCCTCCAGCGTTGCCGCCAGCCCGCTGCAGTCATAGGCCGATACGATCGGATCCCGCTCACCCGCAAGCATCAGGACCGGGACTCCGCCGAGATCGGGCAGGGTGCCGGGGGTGAGGGTGGGCTGCGCGCGGATCAGCCCCGCTCCCGCCAGCGCCTGCGGATGACGCAGCATCATCGCAGCGGCGATGTTGGCGCCGTTAGAGAAACCGATTGCAACTGGCTTCGACAGGTCGTAGGCGGCCGTCGCATCTGCGATGAAGGCGGCCAGTTCGTCGGCACGCCGGGCGACATCCTCGAGATCGAACACGCCCTCGGCGAAACGGCGGAAGAAGCGCGGCAAGCCGTTCTCGCTGACATTGCCGCGCGGCGACAGGATCGCCGATCCTGGCGCGACATGCCGGGCGAGCGGGACGAGATCGGTCTCGTCGCCGCCGGTTCCGTGCAAGAGGAGCAGGGCAGGCGCGCCGCCGGATTCGAACGCGTGGCGGAAGCCGAAGTCGCTGGAAACGGGCATGTCATTCTCCTGTCGGCGCCGAACGCCGCATCTGCTTCAATCTCTGCCTTATCCCAGACGGCCGAAGGCCGGGCTGGATGCGCGGTTCGCCTTCGGTCTGCCGTCTTGCCCTCCCGATCCGGGACCGGCTTTGCGGCAGCCGACGGCGTGGTGAAGGCGTCGCCGAGGCCGGCGCCTACGCGAGCGGCGGCAAGGCCGCCGCAATCTGCTGGCGGTGCGGCTCGAGCCAGTCCGGCAGCCGCAGCTCGGTGCCAAGGGATTCGACCGGTTCGTCGATGGTGAAGCCGGGTATGTCGGTGGCGATCTCGAACAGGACGCCGCCCGGTTCGCGGAAATAGACGGAGCGGAAGTAGTTGCGGTCCTTCTGTTCGGTGGCGCCGATCCGCAGTTCGCGCAGCGCTCTCACCATCGCAGCCTGCTCGCCATCGTCGGCGGCGCGGAAGGCGATGTGATGGATGATGCCGCCAGCGAAGCCGCCTGCCGGCCCGTCCACCTTCCTCAGGTCGATGGCGCCGCCGAGCCTGCCGTCGCCCGCGACATAGCGTTGGCGGCCATTGTCCTCGCCCGCCGACCGGTAGCCGAGCGCGCGAGTCAGCACCTCCGCCGTGCGCGCAGTGTCGGTGAGCCACAGCGACACGCCCGACAAACCGCGGATCGCGTGCTCGGCGGGGATGTCGCCATTGTCCCAGCCGCGAATGTCGCCGGCCCAGTCGGTGCCGACCAGTTCGAGCAGCATGCCGTCGGCATCCTTGAAGGCGATCACCGTCTCGTCGAACCGCCTGACGGGCTGGTCGTGGGCGATGTTGCGGGCGGAAAGCCGCTCGGACCACCAGGCAATCGAAGATCTCGGGACCGCGAAGCCGATCTCCTCGGCCTGGCCAGAGCCATGGCGGCCGCGGGGGATGCCTTCCCACGGAAAGAAGGTCAGCGCGGTGCCGGGGCTGCCGATCTCGTCGCCGTAATACAGGTGCCAGGTGCCGGGGTCGTCGAAATTGACCGTGCGCTTGACCAGGCGCAGGCCGAGTTCTCGGGTGTAGAAGCGGACATTGCCGCGCGCGCTGGTGGCCGCGGCGGTGATGTGATGCAGTCCGGCACTGGTGACCATGGCGAACCTCGGTTTGGGCCTGGAGACTGGCCTGGGGACTCGGGGGTGGACGATGCGGGAGATGTCGGGGACGACGTCGCCGATTCAATCGTGCGATCGGACAACGGGCTGTATCGGGAATCGCAACAGTCCGGCAATCGGCCGCCCCGGTATCGTCCTGTCCCGGTCGTCAAACCCCGCCGGCCATGGACCGGCGGGGCGGACTGACGCAATTTCAGTCTGCGACCAGCGTCTGCGAGACTGATCGCTCGAGTCAGAATAGGGTTCAGCCCGGAAATCGCAACCTGGGGCTGCTGAAAGACCCGATGGAGTGCGGTGTCTTCCACAAACCGATGGTGCGCTCGGTCACGGCGACAGGCGGACGGCGGCCGGACAAGCGATTGCGGCGCGCCCGAACGTCCGGTGGAGCAGGAGCAGGACGATGGACACGGTGGAGCTGTTCGAGAGGTTGGGGCTGGCCCTTGCCATCGGATTCCTGATCGGTATCGAACGCGGCTGGCGCGAGCGCGGCGAGGGCGAAGGCGGACGAACGGCGGGACTTCGCACCTTCGCCCTGTCGGGATTGCTGGGTGGTCTGACTGCGCTTCTTGCGCGCGAACTCGGCGTTGCGATCTTCGCCGTCGTCTTCCTGGGCTTCGCCGGCGCAGTGACGCTGTTCAAATGGCGCGAGGCCGGCAAGGAGAACGACTACAGCGTGACGACGGTGGTCGCGGCGATGCTGGTTTTCGTTCTGGGCGGCTACGCGGTGGTCGGCCACATCGCCCTGGCCGCGGCCGCGGCCGTGGTGACGGCCGCGCTGCTAGCCTTCAAGACCATGCTGCATCGCTGGGTGGCGGCGCTTTCCTGGCCGGAGATCCGGTCGGCGATCGTGTTGCTGGCGATGACCTTCGTGGCGCTGCCGCTCTTGCCGGACCGGGCCTTCGGTCCGTTCGGCGCATTCAATCCGCACGCCATCTGGCTGCTCACCGTCATGATCGCGACAGTGTCGTTCACCGGCTATGTGGCGACCCGCCTCGTCGGAGAACGGCGCGGTCTCGTACTGACGGCCTTCGTCGGAGGGCTGGTGTCCTCCACCGCCGTGACACTCGACATGGCCCGCCGCAGCCGCGGCCCGGCCGCCGATCCGAAGCTGCTGGCCAGCGGCGCCTGCCTGTCCGGTGCCGTGATGTTCGGGAGGATCCTCGTCGTCGCGGTGCTCATCGAGCAACGGCTCTGGCCCTTTCTCGCGCCTGCATTCGTGACGGCGGCGGCCGTCGCCGGCCTGTTCGGCTTCGCCTATCTGCGTGCGGGACGAAGCCCGGCCAAGGGGCAGTCCACGATCATTGCGCTCGGAAATCCTTTCGAATTCGCGACGGTGCTGCGCTTCGGTGGCCTGTTGGCGTTGGTGATGTTCCTCGCCAACGCGCTGCAGGCCTGGTTCGGTCCGCAGAGCGCTTTGTGGCTCGCGGCGGCGGCCGGCCTTGCCGATGTCGACGCGGTGACGCTGTCGATGGCGCGTGGCGCCGGAAGCACGGTGCCGCCCACCATCGCCGTGCTCGCCATCCTGGTGGTGGCGTGCGCCAACTCCGTCTCCAAGTCCGTGCTGTCGGTCGTCTCGGGCAGTTCCGCCTTCGCCTGGCGCCACGTGGCGGCGATGCTGGCGTCGGTGGTGCTGATGGCCCTTGTCTACCGGGCCATGCTGCCATTCATGCCGGCCTGGCCATGACGCATCCGGCAGGCCGGGCCCGCTCGGCCATTTACGGGCCTGTTCGCCGCGACTAAAAGACCTTGGCACACAGGTCTGTTACCGCCAGCAGGGGGCGTTCCGGCCACATGTTCTCGAAGATCCTGATCGCCAACCGCGGCGAAATCGCCTGCCGCGTGATCCGTACCGCTCGCCGGCTCGGCATTGCGACAGTCGCTGTCTATTCGGACGCCGACAAGGACGCCCTCCATGTGGAGATGGCAGACGAGGCGATCCGCATCGGCCCGCCGCCGGCCGCCGAGTCGTATCTGCTTGTCGACCGGATCATCGAGGCCTGCCGCCAGACCGGGGCGGAGGCGGTGCATCCCGGCTACGGTTTCCTCTCGGAGAACGCCGGCTTCGCACGGGCGCTCGAGGCTGCGGGCATCACCTTCATCGGCCCGCCGGTCGGCGCCATCGAGGCGATGGGCGACAAGATCGAGTCGAAGAAGGCGGCGGATGCAGCAGGCGTGTCCACCGTACCGGGCTTCCTGGGCGTCATCGAGACGCCGGAGCGCGCCGTCGAGATCGCCGAGGAGATCGGCTATCCGGTGATGATCAAGGCGTCCGCCGGCGGCGGTGGCAAGGGCATGCGTGTCGCCTGGACGGCAGCGGAAGTGCTCGAGGGATTTGCCCGGTCGAAGTCCGAAGCGAAGTCGTCGTTCGGCGACGACCGGGTGTTCATCGAGAAGTTCATCGTCAACCCGCGCCATGTCGAGATCCAGGTGCTCGGCGACAAGCATGGCAACATCGTCTATCTCGGCGAGCGCGAATGCTCGATCCAGCGGCGCAACCAGAAGGTCGTCGAGGAGGCGCCGTCGCCGCTGCTCGACCCGGAGACGCGCCGGGCGATGGGCGAGCAGGCGGTCGCCCTGGCGAGGGCCGTCGGCTACTACTCGGCCGGCACCGTCGAGTTCGTCGCCGGTCAGGACAGGTCGTTCTTCTTCCTGGAGATGAACACGCGTCTGCAGGTCGAGCATCCGGTTACAGAACTTGTCACCGGCATCGACCTCGTCGAGCAGATGATCCGGGTCGCGGCGGGCGAACCGCTGCCGTTCCGCCAGGAGGATATCCGCCTCAACGGCTGGGCGATCGAATCGCGGGTCTACGCCGAGGATCCCTATCGCAACTTCCTGCCCTCGATCGGCCGCCTGGTGCGCTACCGGCCGCCGGAGGAGGGCACGAGCGACAAGGGCCTGACCGTGCGGATCGACACCGGCGTAGACGAAGGCGGCGAGATCTCGATGTTCTATGATCCGATGATCGCCAAGCTGGTCACACACGGGCCCGACCGCCGCTCGGCGATCCGTCAGATGAGCCGGGCGCTGGACGCCTTTCACATCGACGGCATCCAGCACAACATCCCGTTCCTGTCGGCGCTGATGGAGCATCCGCGCTGGATTGCAGGCAATCTGTCCACCGGGTTCATCGCCGAGGAGTATCCCGACGGCTTTCATCCGCGCGAGCCGGACCGCGAGGCGGAGCGAGTCGTCGCAGCGGTCGCAGCCTGTGTCGATCACCTGCACAATTCGCGCCGTCGCTCGATCACCGGTCAGTTGAGGGTCGGCGGCTACCGGTTCCCCAATCGGCGCGTGGTCCGGTTCGAGGGACGGGAGATCCGCCTGACCGTGTCCGGCGAACTGCCGGATTTCACGGTCGCCTTCGATGACGACGAAGGCGGTCCGGTGCACGTCCATTCCCATTGGATTCCCGGACAGCCGGTATGGACCGGTACCATTGGCGGCGAGGCGGTCTGCGTGCAGGTCAAGCCGACGCTGACCGGCTACGCGCTTGCCCATCGCGGCGTGGCGGTGAAGGCCGACGTGTTCACCGAGGCCGAGGCGGCCCTTGCCGCGCTGATGCCGAAGAAGGTCGCTGCCGACACCTCGAAGCTGCTCTTGTGTCCGATGCCGGGCCTCGTCGTCTCGATCGCTGTCGTCGAAGGCCAGGAGGTGAAGGCGGGCGAGACGCTGGCGGTCGTCGAGGCAATGAAGATGGAGAACGTGCTGCGCGCCGAACGCGACGCGACCGTTTCCAAGGTGCATGCCAAGCCAGGCGACAGCCTCGCTGTCGATGCCGTCATCCTGGAATTCGCGTGAGGATCGCGCCGGCCGTTCACGTCGATCCCATCGAACCGTCGCGGGCGGGCGGCAACGGGACGTTGGGGTGAACCGCCGGCGGGCGCGCAATGCCGAGCCCGGGCGGGTCTGCAGCGGTGCCGAGACCCTTGATCCGGTGATCATGCCGTGCGCCGCCGCCAGTGCTCAGGGAGTCTCTCGCACGTTCGCACGGCCTCGGGATTCGCGAGGTGCCGATCCCGGTGCTAACCTTCCTTTGCGCGAGGAGAACGAGATGCGGTTTCTGCCCCGTCTGCTGAGGAAGTTCATCCGGAACGGACACCTGCGGCTCTACGATGCGGACGGCGAACTGCGCGAATTCGGCAGCGGGGTCGACGGACCGGTCGTCACGGTGCGCCTGCACGACAAGGCTCTCGACTGGAAGCTCGCGCTCAATCCGGAACTCGTCGCGGCCGAGGCCTATATGGACGGCACGCTGACCTTCGAGGACGGCTCCGATGTGCATGGCCTTGTGGAGCTGTTCTCGGTCAACCGGTCAGGATTGGCCTCGGCCGGCTCGCAGAAGCTGCTGCGGCGCGTCTGGCGGGGGCTCAAGCGCTGGCAGCAGGCGAACCCGCTCGGAGTCGCGGCCAGGCATGCGCGCCATCACTACGACCTTTCCGAGAAGTTCTATCGGCTGTTCCTCGATGAGGGGCTGAACTACTCCTGCGCCTATTTCCGCGATCCCCAGACCGATACGCTGGAGCAGGCGCAGGCGGCCAAGTTGATGCATGTTGCTGCCAAGCTCAGGCTCGAACCGGGCATGCGAGTTGCGGAGATCGGCTGTGGCTGGGGATCGCTGGCGATCCAGCTGGCACGGCTCGGTGCCGAGGTGACGGCCATCAACGTCTCGCCGGAACAGATCCGCGTGGCGCGCCGGCGGGTGAAACAGGCAGGCGTGGCGGATCGGGTCACCTTCTTCGAGCGTGATTACCGGGAGCTGACCGGGCGGTTCGACCGGCTGGTTTCCGTCGGCATGATGGAGCATGTCGGCGTCAACCACTTCGATGGGTATTTCGGCAAGGTGCACGACCTGCTGGAACCGAACGGATTCGCCATGATCCATGCGATCGGCCGGATGAGCCCGCCCGGAACGACCGGCCCGTTCATCCGCAAGTACATCTTCCCCGGCGGCTATGTGCCGGCCCTATCGGAGGTGTTCGCCTCGCTCGAGCGCGTCGGCCTGTGGGCCTGCGATGCGGAGATCCTGCGGCTGCACTACTACTGGACGATTCGGCACTGGCGGCAGCGCTTCGCCGCCAACCGCGAGGCTGCCCGGGCGATCTACGACGAGCGCTTCTGCCGCATGTGGGAGTTCTACCTGTCGGCGGTGGAGCTGGGATTCCTGAACGGCTCGAACATGGTCTTCCAGCTTCTGCTCAGCCGTGAGCGGGACGCGGTGCCGGTGATCCGAGACTACATCGTCGACGACGAGCGCAGCCTGCTGGCACCGTCGAAGCCGGCGCGCCGGCGCAGGTCGGGATAGGCGGAGGCAGCGTGCGCCTCGTTCATGTGCGTATCGAGGGGCTTGTGCAGGGGGTCTACTACCGCGCCTGGACCCGCGACCAGGCCGAGATGCTGGGGTTGTCGGGGTGGGTGCGCAACCGGCGCGACGGCGCGGTCGAGGCGCTGTTCGCCGGCGATCCGGAGCGGGTCGCCGAGATGCTGGCGCGCTGCCGCATCGGACCGCGCGACGCGCGCGTGCGCTCCGTCGAGATTCTGGCCGAGGGCGGGGCCGCCCCCGACGGCTTTACCGTACTGCCGACGGTCTGAGCGGGCCGAACAGCTCGGCGAACGTGTCCTTCAGCGCCATGTCGACTTCCGGCATCGTGACGACATGGCCGAGGTCCGCGAGGCTGGTGACGCCATGCCGGGCGATGCCGCAGGGCACGATGCCGCCGAAGTGGTCGAGATCGGGCTCAACGTTTAGGGCGACGCCGTGGAAGCTCACCCAGCGTCGGACACGGATGCCGATTGCCGCGATCTTGTCCTCGATCCCCGGGCCCTTGTCGGGCCGCCGGACCCAGACGCCGACGCGGTCCTCGCGGACCTCGCCGCGAACGGAGAATGCGGCCAGCGTGCGGATGAGCCATGTTTCGAGATCCGCCACGAAGCGGCGCACGTCGCGGCCGCGAGCGTTGAGGTCGAGCATCACATAGGCGATGCGCTGGCCCGGACCATGGTAGGTCCAGCGGCCGCCCCGGCCAGTCCGATAGACCGGAAACCGCGGGTCGATCAGCTCGTCATCCGCGGCACTCGTTCCGGCCGTGTAGAGCGGGGGATGCTCCAGAAGCCAGACAAGCTCGGGCGCGGTACCAGCCGCGATCGCGGCTACGCGTGCTTCCATCTCGGCAACGGCATCGAGATAGCCGACTGGACGGTCCGAGACGCGCCATTCGATGCCGGACAGGCAGCGTGCGGTATCTTCGGCGGTGTGGGGATTAACCATACGCTAACCATGTCCGCATCAGGATCGCACTGTGTTGATATAGGGGTTTGCGGCAGTCAGCGGAACAATGTCCACGATCGAAAGCGTGTCCGTCGCTCTTGCAGTCCAGCTCGGCTGCGCGACCATGCCCGTGCATCAGCTGCTTCGGATGGGCCGGGGCGCCGTGATCGCGCTCGACAGCCGCGAATCGGATGATGTCGTGCTGCTGGCCAACAACGTGCCGATCGCCGAGGGGCAAGTGCTGGTGCAGGGCGAGAAGATCACGGTTTCCATCACCCGGATGTTGCCGCTCGCCTCCGATCGGCGCAGAACCTGACACATTTCCCGGCAGGCGCGACGACGCGAAGCCCTTGTTCCAGCGCAACGCGTTTGCTACATGACGGCCGTGTCCGCGGCCGGTCGGTCGCGGCAACCAGTGCGGTCGTGGCGGAATTGGTAGACGCGCAGCGTTGAGGTCGCTGTGGGGGAGACCCCGTGGAAGTTCGAGTCTTCTCGACCGCACCATCAAGAACCCCCGGCAGTCTTCTGACGGGCGGGGCTTTTTTTCTTCATGCAGATCCAGTTGCGGTGGTCTGAGCAGTGGACCGGGTCGACTGCGTCGTCGTCGGCGCCGGGGTTATCGGGCTGGCGGTCGCCCGGGCGCTTGCGCAAGCCGGGCGCGAGGTCATCGTGGCGGAGGCGGAAGCGCAGATCGGATCCGGCACCTCCAGCCGCAACAGCGAGGTCATCCACGCCGGCATCTACTATCCGGCCGGCAGCCTGAAGGCGCGGCTGTGCATCGCCGGACGTGACAGGCTGTACACCTATTGCGCGGAGCGCGGCGTTGCTGTCCGCCGCTGCGGCAAGCTGATCGTCGCCTCGACGGCGGAGCAGGCCGTCAGGCTCGCCGGCATCCGCGCCGGTGCCGAGGCAAATGGTGTCCGCGATCTTGTCCTGCTCGACCGTGATCGTACGCTCGAACTGGAACCGGCACTGGATGTTGCTGCGGCGCTGATGTCGCCATCGACCGGGATCGTCGACAGCCATGGCTTCATGCTGTCGCTGCAGGGTGATGCCGAGGCCGCCGGTGCCGCCATCGCCTTCTGCACGCCCTTGTGCAAGGGGCGGATCGAACGGGATGGGGTCGTGCTGGAGTTCGGCGGCGATCAGCCGTTCACCCTTCACGCGGCGCATGTCGTCAATGCCGCCGGGTTGTTTGCTCATGCGGTGGCGACCGCCATCGAAGGGGTGCCGCCGGCTACGATTCCGACGGTCGCCTATGCCAAGGGAAACTATTTCGCGCTTGCCGGTCGCTGTCCGTTCTCGCGGCTGATCTATCCGCTGCCCGAACCCGGCGGGCTCGGCGTGCACCTGACGCTCGACATGGCCGGCCGGGCGCGGTTCGGTCCTGACGTGGAATGGGTCGACCGTCTCGACTACGCGGTCGATCCGTCGCGCGCCGAGCCCTTCTATGCGGCGATCCGCAGCTACTGGCCGGGCTTGCCGGACGGTGCACTCTATCCGGACTATGCCGGCATTCGCGTCAAGCTCGGCGGCGCCGCGGCACCGGATTTCCGCATCGACCGGCCGTGTGGCAACCGCCTGATAAACCTCTACGGCTTCGAATCGCCGGGCCTGACCGCGTCGCTGGCCGTCGGCGAGGAGGTCGCCGCGCTGCTGGGCCGCTGATTGCGGCATCCGGAGTAGCTTTGCCGGCCTTCGGCATTGCGCTACAAGCTGGATGACCGGGCTTCGTCGAGCCGGTCAAATCAGGGAGTCGATTGTGCAGAAGCATCCGGAGCATCAGGCGCCGGTGGGTGCCGGCGTCGCTGCGGTCTTGCGCGATGACACGGGGGCAATCGCCGAGACCTTTGTCGAGGCGGTGCGCGCGGCGATCGCGGCGGCAGACTCCGATGCGCTGCGCGCAATGTGCGCGGACCGGCACGAGGCCGATATCGCCGACCTGCTCGAGATGCTGTCGCAGGAGGAGCGGCCGCGCTTCATCGAGCTGCTGGGCCACGACTTCGACTTTGCGGTGCTCACCGAGGTCGACGACACGATCCGCGAGCAGGTTCTGGAAAGCCTGCCGAGTGCCGCGGTCGCCGAAGGCGTCCGTGAGCTCGATTCCGACGACGCCGTCTACATTCTGGAGGATCTGGACGACGAGGAGCAGGCCGAGATCCTGGCGCAGATGCCGGCGTTCGAGCGGGCGCTGCTGAAGCGCAGCCTCGACTATCCGGAGGACAGCGCCGGACGGCGCATGCAGACCGATCTGATCGCGGTGCCGCCGTTCTGGACGGTCGGGCGGACGATCGACTACATGCGCGAGGCCGACGACCTGCCCGACGAATTCTACGAGATCATCGTCGTCGATCCCGCATTCAAGCCGATCGGACGCGTCGCGCTGAGCCGTCTGCTGCGCGCCAAGCGGCCGGTGCCGATCGAGAGGATCATGGACACGACGATCCATACCGTGCGTGCCGACATGGATCAGGAGGAGGCGGCGCAGCTGTTCGAGCGCTACAACCTCGTGTCGGCGGCGGTCGTCGACGAGAGCGACCGGCTCGTCGGTGTGCTGACCTTCGACGACATCGTCGACGTCATCCAGGAGGAAGCGGAGGAGGACATCCGCGGTCTGGCGGGGGTCGGCGATGAGGAGATCTCGGATTCGGTCCTCTACACAGCCCGCAGCCGGTTTCCCTGGCTGCTGATCAATCTCGGCACGGCGCTGGTGGCCGCCTCGGTGATCGGCCTGTTCGACGCCTCGATCGAGAAGATGGTCGCGCTCGCCGTCCTGATGCCGGTCGTCGCCTCGATGGGCGGCAATGCCGGCACCCAGGCGATGACGGTGACGGTACGGGCGCTCGCGACCGGCGATCTCGGCGGATACAACCGCCGCCGGGTGTTCCTGCGCGAGATGCTGGTGGGTATCCTGAACGGGATCGTGTTCGCCATCTTCATCGGCATCGTTGCGGCGGTATGGTTCGCGGATCCGCAGCTTGGCGGGGTGATCGCCATGGCGATGGTGTTCAACCTGTTCTGCGCCGGACTGTTCGGGTTCGCGATCCCGGTCATCCTCGACAGGATCGGCGCCGACCCGGCGATCGCGTCCAGCGTGTTCCTCACGACTGTTACAGATGTTGTTGGATTCTTTGCTTTTCTGGGACTTGCGACAGTCTTGCTTCTGTAGGCCCGAAGTGCCATGAGGGCGACATGCACCTTCGTCCTCGCACCGCAGTGGTCGGCCTCGGGTACTTCGGCCGCTTCCACGCCAGGCACCATGCGGCCAACGCCGACTGCGATCTCGTCGCGGTGTGCGATGTCGACCGGGCGCGGGCCGAGGCGGTCGCGGCCGAGTTCGGCGGCGCGGTGGAAACCGACCACCGGGCATTGATCGGGAAGGTCGACGGCGTGTCGATCACCGTACCGACCTCCCAGCATTTCGAGGTCGCCAGGGATTTCATCGAGGCGGGCATCCACGTCCTGATCGAGAAGCCCATCACCGACGATGTCGCCAGCGCCGACCGTCTCGTGGCGATGGCCGAGCAGCGCGGAGTGGTCCTGCAGGTCGGCCACATCGAGCGGTTCTCGGCGGCCTTCAAGGCGCTGTCCGGCAAGGTGAGGCATCCTCTGTTCATCGAGAGCCGGCGGATTTCGCCTTGGAAGCCGCGAGCGACGGATGTCGACGTCGTCCTCGATCTGATGATCCACGACATCGACCTGGTGCTCGGTCTCGTCGGGGCGCCGGTCGAATCGCTGCAGGCGCTGGGCGCTCCCGTCCTCAACGCGACCGAGGATATCGCCAATGCGCGGCTGACCTTCGCCAATGGTGCAGTGGCCGACATCACCGCGAGCCGCATCGCCTCGAAGACCGAACGGCAGATCCGCCTGTTCCAGCCCGACAGCTACATGGTCTGCGACTTCGTTACCCACAGGCTGACGCGGTTCACCCGCAACGGCGACCCTGCGACGGTTGGTGCAGATGCAATCGCAGCGGAATCGTGGGACATCCCGCGCGAGGATGGTCTCGCCAACGAGATCGCCGAGTTCGTCGACTGCATCCGCCACGGCCGCCGACCCACGGTGGACGGGCGGGTCGGTCGGGAGGCGCTCGGGGTGGCGGCCCGCATCACTGAAAGCATCCGCAACCACAGGGCCCGAATCGAAGCACGTCTCGGCGCTTGAGCGGCCCGGCAGAAGGAATGGATCAGCGTGGTTAAAGCGAGCTCCATCGCGGCCCTGGTCGGGGAGACCCCCGTGACCGCGGTCGGCCTCTACGATCTGGCGCGACAGCGTGAACGCCTCGGCGCGCGTATCGAGGACAGGATCGACGAGGTTCTGAAGCATGGCCAGTTCATTCTCGGCCCGGAGGTCGAGGAGCTGGAACGCAACCTGGCGAGCTTTTGCGGCGCCCGCCATGCCATCGCGGTGTCGAGCGGACGGGATGCGCTGACCATGGCACTGATGGCGATCGGCGTTGGCCCCGGCGACGCCGTTTTCGTGCCGGGCTTCACCTTTTCCGCGTCGGCGGCCTCGGTGGCGCCGCTCGGCGCGACTCCGGTTTTCGTCGACGTCGAGGAGCGCAGCTTCAACCTCGACCCGGCCGCCCTCGAGGCCGCAATCGACACGGTGGTGCGTGAGGGCCGGCTGCAGCCGCGCGTGGTGATGCCTGTCGATCTGTACGGGCTTCCGGCCGACTACGACACGATCGCCGCCATCGCTGCCAGATACGGCATGACGGTGCTGGCCGATGCCGCCCAGAGCTTCGGCGGCGCGCTCGGCAACCGTCGTGTGGGAACGCTGGCGCCGATCACCGCGACCAGCTTCTACCCGACAAAGCCGCTTGGCGCCTATGGGGACGGCGGGGCCATCTTCACCGAGGATGACAATCTCGCCGAGGCGGTGCGGATGATCCGCACCCATGGACGGCAGGGCTCAGGCGACGAGGCGCTGCGCATCGGCATGACGGGGCGGCTCGACACGATCCAGGCGGCGGTGCTGCTCGTCAAGCTCGAAGCGTTCGCGGACGAGCTTCAGCGCCGGCAGGAGGTTGCCGACGCCTACACGGCCGCCCTGGACGGCGAATTCATCGTTCCGCATGTTCCGCAGGGGCGGTCCAGCGCCTGGGCGCTCTACACCATACGCGTGGACGGCCGCGACACGGTGCGCGACCGGCTGGCGGCGTCGGGCGTCGGGTCGGGGCTGTTCTACCGCATCCCGCTGCATCGCCATCCCGCCTTCGCGCAATGGGTCCCGGATGGCCTGCGGCTGCCGGTGAGCGAACGTCTTGCGGAAGAGGTCCTCAGTCTGCCGATCCACGGCGACCTCGAAGACCGCGAGATCGCCTTCGTGGTCGAGCGGCTGCGGTCCGCCGTATCGTGAGCCGCGCCCGACCCGTGGTCCGCAGCCTCGGACCGGGCGCACCTGGTCGCGCCTGCTCGATCCCCAGTTCGACCTGCACGGGCTCGTCGCCGTCCGCAGCGGTCGGGTAGTCCGGATCTGCCGCTACCTGTTCCATCCTTCGACTTGGTCGGACGCCCCCTGCTGCTATCTGGAGGATCTGTTCGTGGCAGCGGATACGCGAAGCGTCGGCGCGGGCCAGGCGCTGGTCGAGGCTGTCTACGCGGCGGCGGGAGCCCGCGAAGCGGGACGGATCCACTGAGCGACCCAGGAACATGACACCACCGCGCGCACGCTGTGTGACAGGCTCGCCCGCAGGACGCCCTTCGTCCAGTACGCCCGCTGCAGTCTGCGCCCAGTGTGCCGTCGCGAGCGAACGGCCCGATGCCCCACAGTTCGATGCCTTACGGAAATTTAATCCCGTTCCGCGCGTTTTCGCGATTCGGGTTACGTTCCCTTAACCGCCGGCAGGCTGGTTAGAGGTCGGGCGACCGCAGCAGGTTGTCCGAAGTTGGGTAACCTGTGCGGTCCTGCGATGTCGAAGCCTGAGGGTGTTGTTGGAACCTTGCGTAAGCTGTTCGCGCGGTTCGTGGTGGCGGGGAGCGTCGCCTTGACGGCATCGTGCGCGAGTTTCGGGCCGAGGATCCTGACACCGGAGGATTACCCGGTGCATGGCATCGACGTCTCGCGCTGGCAGGGCGATATCGACTGGCGACAGGTCGCCCACAGCGGCGTGGCCTTCGCCTGGATCAAGGCGACCGAGGGCGGCGATCATGTCGATCCCATGTTCATGACGAACTGGATTGCCGCGGCAGAGGCGGGCGTTCCGCGCGGCGCCTATCATTTCTGGTACATGTGCCGCACCGGACAGGAACAGCTCGACTGGTTCATCCAGAACGTGCCGCGCGACCCCAACGCTTTGCCGCCGGTGCTCGACATGGAGTGGGTCGGCGAGTCGAAGACCTGCCGGCGCCAGCCCAAGCGCGACGAGATCCTGCGCGAGATGCAGGTATTTCTCGACGGGGCCGAGCGCTGGTACGGCAAGCGGCCGGTCATCTACACCTCCGTCGACTTCCACCGCGACCGGCTGGTGGATGCCTTCACCGGCCACCACTTCTGGCTGCGCAGCGTTGCCGGTCATCCCAGCACCCGCTACGGCGATCGCCGCTGGACCTTCTGGCAGTACACGGCCAAGGGGCGGGTCCCGGGCATCCAGGGCGACGTAGACCGCAATGCCTTCGTAGGGTCGCAGACCGACTGGCGGATGTTCCTGCAGGGCCGCTACTGAGGCCGGGCTGCGCCGTACGGGCTTCCCGACCGCAGGCACCGTCCGACCTGGGCCCGACCGCGTGCGCCGCAGGCATTCCGGCAGGCGCCTCGACATCTCTGAACGGCGGTCTGACTGCGACCGCGCACACCCCGCGGAGGAGCCGACCGCGTCAGGGTTCGTTGCGGTCGTGCGGTACCGTGGCGCCGCCATCCTCCGGCGGCCGATCCGACGAGCGGATCATCCGCACGCTTCTCAATTCTTCTCAATGCATTGAAGCAATTTGATCTTGTGAATTCTGTTGACTTTTACGTCAAAGTCAAAAATCATTGCATTCGTCCCTTCAATCATCGACCGGCGAGGACGCCATCACCCGCCCGTTGCTCACCATCACGGAGCTCACCCGCGAATTGGGGGTGACGACCCGGACGCTGCGCTTCTACGAGCAGCAAGGATTGATCTCGCCCATCCGCCGGGGGCGAACGCGTCTGTACCGGGCCGCTGACCGGACGCGGCTGATGCTGGTGCTGAGGGGCAAGAGGCTCGGATTCTCGCTCGCCGAGATCCGCGAGATCATCGACATGTATGGCGCGGCGCCGGGCGAGGTTGGCCAGCTCGAACGGCTGCTCGCAAGGATCGCGGAGCGTCGGGCCGAGCTCGAACAGAAGAAGCGGGATATCGAGCAGACGCTGGCGGAACTCGATTCCGTCGAGGACGGCTGCAAGAAGCGTCTCACGGCGATCAGGGGAGGTCGGGAGTGACCAGTTTTCAACCACGCGATCCGGACTGGGAGCCTCGCGTCCGGGCGAGCTTTGCCCGTCAGGCATTCATGCGGCTGCTCGGCATCGAGATCTCGCACGCTGCGCCGGGCGAAATTGACCTGTCGATGGCCTATGCGCCGGACCTCACCCAGCAGCACGGCTTCTTCCACGCCGGGGCCACGACCTCGATCGCGGATTCTGCGGCCGGCTATGCGGCGCTGTCGCTCTATCCCAAGGGCACGGGCGTGCTGACGACCGAATTCAAGATCAACCTGATCAACCCGGCCAGGGGCGAGCGGCTCGTCGCGCGGGGCAGGGTCGTGAAACCGGGGCGCACGCTGACAGTGTGCCGATCCGACGTCTACGGCATCGAAGCGGAGCGCGAGACGCATGTGGCGACCGCGCTGCTCTCGATGATCTGTCTCGAGGGTCTCGACGACTGATACGGGATCTGCCGACCCGCCAGGGCAGCCATCGCGGGGCGGGGGCGCAGCGGGATGCCGCCCGCCCTCCGCCGTCGTTTCAGCTAGTATGAGCCTCGCCGGAGGCAGCCGGCAGGTGGGTCAGATCAGCGATACTAGGAGAGTCGGCGCCATGCGCGATCCGGGCGCGACGCACGAGGTAACGAACCAGGTGCCGCCGCTGGAAGATTTCAACGCCTTCCTGCACGACGCGGCGCTCGGCGAAGCCATCGCACGCGAAGGCGGCGGCTGGGCGCATGGCCGGCTGGTCGAACTCGGTGAATGGGTGGCGAGCGGCCGCACCCAGGACCTGGCGCGGCTCGCGAACACCTGCACGCCGGTGCTGAAGACGCATGACCGGTACGGCAACCGCATCGACGAGGTGGAGTTCCACCCGAGCTATCACGAGCTGCTCGGCAAGGCGATCGCCGAGAACATCCACGCGCTGCCCTTCGCCGAACCGAGGGAGGGGGCATTCGTCGCACGCGCAGGACTGCACTTCCTGTTCAATTTCGCCGAGATCGGCGTGCTGTGTCCGGTCACGATGACCTTCGCGGCCGTGCCGACGCTGCGCCAGCAACCGGAGATCGCTGCGGACTGGGAGCCACGCATCCTGTCGGACCGCTACGATCCGCGCTTTCTGCCGGCCTCCGTCAAGACCGGGGCAACGATCGGCATGGCGATGACGGAGAAGCAGGGTGGCTCCGACGTGCGCTCGAACACCACCCGTGCAGTTGCGATCGGTGCCGGCGGACCGGGCGGCGAATACCTGCTGACCGGCCACAAGTGGTTCTGCTCGGCACCGATGAGCGACGGATTCCTCACTCTCGCTAATACCGATGCGGGGCTCTCCTGCTTCTTCGTGCCGCGCTGGACGCCGGACGGGGAGCGCAACGTGTTCCTCATCCAGCGGCTCAAGGACAAGCTGGGCAATCGCTCCAACGCCTCGTCGGAGATCGAGTATCGACACACTTGGGCCAGGATGGTCGGCGAGGAGGGGCGCGGGGTGAAGACCATCATCGAGATGGTGCATCATACCCGGCTAGACACGGCAATCTCCGCGGCCGGCATCATGCGCAATGCGGTGGCGCGCGCCATCCACCATGCGCGCCACCGGACCGCCTTTCAGAAGAAGCTCGTCGACCAGCCGGCAATGCGCCGGGTTCTTGCCGACATCGCCCTGGAAAGCGAGGCGGCGACCGCGCTGGCGATGCGTGTTGCCCGCGCGTTCGACGAAGCGGCGCGTGACGGGCAGGCCGCCGCCTTCTCGCGCATTGCGGTCGCCATCGCCAAGTTCTGGCTGTGCAAGCGAACCCCGGCGCTGGTCGCCGAGGCGCTCGAAGTGCACGGCGGCAACGGCTATGTGGAGACCGGAGAAATGGCCCGGCTCTACCGTGAGGCGCCCCTGAACGGCATCTGGGAGGGGACCGGGACCGTCATGGCACTCGACGTGCTGCGTGCGATCGCCCGCGAACCTGGCGCGCTGGAGGCGGTCATGGCGGAGCTTCGCCTCGCCGAAGGCACTGATCCGCGGTTCGATGCCCATATCGACCGCATTTCCGGCCGCATTGCCTCCCGCCGCTTCGCCGAAGCCGATGCACGACGGATCGCCGAAGAGCTGGCGGTCGGGCTCCAGGCCTCGCTGCTGATCCGCGCGGCGCCGGCCTTCGTGGCGGATGCCTTCTGCGCAACGCGGCTCGGGGAGGGCGCTGGACTGGCCTTCGGCCTGATGCCCGACGGTCTCGACGAGGCCGCGATCATCGAGCGGGCAAGCGTGAAGCTGGGGTGAGACAATCGCGGGATTGAGGATGCCCCGGTCAGGCCAGAGCATGATGTGGACATGGGGCGTGTACCGCGCGCGAGGATGCCGGCCGGTGAGGAGCCGGATCGCGGGATTTGCAGGCGAATCCGATGCCTTGCCGATCCGCCGACATCCGCGTCGGGCTTGAACCTGGCAAACTGCCCTGACGCAGGTCGCGACCGAACAGGAGGGTCCGGGAATGAGAAACGACTATCCGTCTCTCGATTTCGATCTCGGCGACACCGCCGACATGCTGCGCGATGCGGTGCGCTCGTTCTGTGACGACGAGATTGCCCCGATTGCGGCGGAAATCGATCGAACGAACGAGTTTCCGCGCCATCTCTGGCCGAAACTCGGGGCGCTGGGCGTACTCGGTATCACCGTGGAAGAGGAGTATGGCGGCGCCGGCATGGGATATCTCGAGCATTGCGTTGCCATGGAGGAAATCAGCCGGGGGTCGGCCTCGATCGGGCTGAGCTACGGCGCCCATTCCAACCTCTGCGTCAACCAGATCCGCCGCAACGGCACCGAGGAACAGAAGCGTCGCTATCTGCCGAAGCTGATCTCGGGCGAGCATCTGGGTGCCCTCGCCATGTCTGAGCCGGGTGCCGGGTCCGATGTCGTGTCGATGCGCACCCGGGCCGAGAAGAAGGGCGACCGCTACATCCTCAACGGCTCGAAGATGTGGATCACCAACGGTCCCTCCGCCGAAACGCTGGTGGTCTATGCCAAGACCGATCCGGACGCCGGTCCCCGCGGCATCACCGCTTTCATCATCGAGAAGGGGTTCAAGGGCTTCTCGACGGCACAGAAGCTCGACAAGCTCGGCATGCGCGGGTCGGATACCGGCGAACTCGTCTTCGAGGACTGCGAGGTGCCGGAAGAGAACGTACTCGGAGAGGTCGGACGCGGCGTCAACGTGCTGATGTCCGGCCTCGACTACGAGCGCGTGGTGCTGGCCGCGGGCCCGATCGGCATCATGCAGTCCTGCATGGACGTCGTGATTCCGTACCTGCACGAGCGCCGTCAGTTCGGCGAGCCGATCGGATCGTTCCAGCTCATGCAGGGCAAGCTCGCCGACATGTACACCCGAATGAACGCCGCCCGCGCCTATGTCTACGCGGTGGCGAAGGCCTGCGACCGGGGGCAGACGACGCGCAAGGATGCCGCCGGCGCGATCCTCTACGCGGCCGAAACCGCCACCTGGATGGCGCTCGAGGCGATCCAGTGCCTCGGCGGCAACGGTTACATCAACGAATACCCGACCGGGCGCCTGCTGCGCGATGCCAAGCTCTACGAGATCGGGGCCGGAACGAGCGAGATCCGGCGCTGGCTGATCGGACGGGAGCTGTTCGAGGAGACGCGCTGAACGGTCCGTAGCGCCGCCGATTGCTGCAACGCCGCGTCGGCTCTTCGTCTTCCGTTAACGGCAACCGTGCATGGTGCGTCCGTCGAAGGGACAGCAGGGTTGCCGCCACGTCATGATGCTCGACACCTTCACCATCGTGTTCATGGCGGCGGCAACAGCGTTCCTGATCGCGATCCTGCTCGGGATCGCCTGGTATCAGGATCAGGACCAGCGCTTGCTGGGATGGTGGAGCGCAAGCTACCTGCTGAAATCGGCCGGCTGCATCCTGTTCCTGCTGCGCGGCAGCATTGCCGATCCGCTCTCGATCGATCTGGCCAATGCGCTCATCCTGGTCGGGGCAGCGTTCGCCTGGGGCGGAAGCCGCGTCTTCGACGGCCGCCACATGCCGGTGTGGACGCTGTTCCTGGGGGCGGTAGTCTGGCTTGTGGCCTGCCGTGTTCCCGCCTTCTACGACTCCTTCCAGACGCGGGCAGCAGGCTTTTCGGCGCTCTATGCTTCCTACTGCGCAGCGACGGCCTACGAATTCTGGCGGGGCAGGGCGGACGCACTGTCAGCCCGCTACATGCTGGTGGTGGCGCACGCGATCCAGGCCGTGCTCTACGGCATCCGTGTTCCGGCGACGCTCATCCTGCCGCCTCCGGCCAAGGTCATGGCGCCGGACGTCTGGTTCGGACTCTGGGTTCTCTTGCCGATCATGCTGGGTATTGCAGCCGCCGTACTGGTCGTCGCCATCACCATGGAGCGCGCGCTGGCCAGCCAGAGGGCTGCGGCAGCGGTGGATACCCTGACCGGAGCGCTCAACCGGGGCGCGCTGATCGAGGCAGCAGCCAAGCGTCTGAGGACCCGGGGCGGGCCCGCGTCAAACGTCGCGATGCTGGTCTTCGATCTGGACTGCTTCAAGCAGATCAACGACAGGTTCGGTCACGCCACCGGCGACCGGGCGCTCAGGGTCTTCGCCGATGTGGTGCGGTCTTGTCTGCGTGTCGACGACATATTCGGGCGGCTCGGCGGCGAGGAGTTCGCAGTGCTGTTGCCCGGCGCCGGGGAGTCCGATGGACTGGCTGTGGCAGAACGGATCAGGGCCGCGTATTCGCTGAAACCGATCGAGCACGGCGGGATCGTGATCCGTTCCACCGTCAGTGTCGGTGTGGCGGCCGCGCAGACGGGGCGTTCGTCCGTGGATCAGCTGCTGGCGGAAGCCGACAAGGCGCTCTACCGGGCCAAGCATGCCGGCCGCGACCGCGTCGTTGGGCCGCTCGCGCTGGCGAGTTGAACGGCGGCTCGACAAAAGCAACTTAAGCGTGTCTATTCTTTCAATTTCTCGTATAAGTACAGGGAGGCTCGGTCGGCAACTCCTGAGGTAACCCATGCAGAGGGCATATTTTTCCGGCGATGCGCTGGCGGATACCCACGACAACCTGCTGCTGGTCAATGTCGATGGGCGGGCAGGCGCGTTGGCGGCCCGCCTGCTTGGTGCTGCCCGTACTGCGGCGAAGGCGCTGCACATCGACCCCTCCAGACTTGGCTCGCTGCGCGGTGCGGATGCGCCGGATGTTGCCATTGCCGAGGTCGAGGCCGAGCATCCAGGGCTTGCCGTGCTCGCATCGCTGGCCCGGCAGGGGCAGATCGAGGAGGTGCAGCCGCTCGCTCCGGTGGCCGAAGGCAGCGTCGCCCCGGCCTTCGCCGGCGATCCTCTCGGTGTGCACCTCGCACTTGCCTCGTCTCTGATCGTCAGGGATCCCGAACGTATCGGGCAGTCGATCCTGCGCGGGACCAATCTGGTCAAGCTGCGCTCCGGCCAGCGGCTCGACCGACTGCGGCGCGAGATTGCCGAGGATGTGTCGATGCGCGCCGAGGCCGTGCCGGTTCGCTACCTCATGGCGCAGCCGTCCCGGTCACGCCAGGCGAGTCGGGAACCGGTGGATCCTAAAGGCGAGGCGGCCAGGACGGTCGGCTGGTCATTCGATGCCATTCATTGGCCCGCGGCACGGGCGGATCCGTCCTACCGGGAGCCGACGGAGGTCAAGGTCGCCGTGCTCGATACCGGCATCGACCTCGACCACCCGCTCTTCGCCGGACGGGTCAAGCGGTACGACTTCAGCTACCCGGGCCTGAATGTCGTGTCCGGGCCGAAGGATATCGTCGGGCACGGTACCCACGTCGCGGGGACGATCGCCGCCGGCCTCGACGCGCGGACCGGTATCCGTGGGCTGTGCGAGTGTCCGCTTCATGTCTGGAAGATCTTCTCCGACGAGCCGACGCTCATCCACTCGGTCGGCGAATACCGGTTCGTGGTCGACCCGAGACTCTATCTGAGGGCATTGTCGGAATGCGTGGATGCCGAACTCGACGTGGTGAATCTCAGCATCGGCGGTACCGGAGCGCCCTCCGAGGAGGAGCGGATGCTGTTCAACGCGCTGCAAAGCTCGGGCGCGCTGCTGGTCGCGGCAATGGGCAATTCGAGGCAGCTGGGGAGTCCGAAGATGTATCCCGCAGCGCATGTGGACGTGGTGGCAGTCGGGGCGACCGATCCGCTCGACCGTGTTGCCACCTTCTCCAATCGCGGACCCCATATCACGGTCTGCGCTCCGGGAACGGCGATCTGGTCGACACTGCCGATCACGGAGGGATGGAGCGGCTTCAAGGTTGAGCATGAGGGCAGCCGACCGCGGCCCGGCAGGAAGATTCCGAGGGGAACCTGGTTCGACGCCTGGGACGGAACCTCGATGGCGACGCCACATGTCACCGCGGCGCTGGCGATCCACATGGCGGTGTACGGAAAGTGCGGTATCGATCAGGTGATCGCGGCTCTGCGCCACACGAGCGATGCGACCCCGACAATGACCGGTGGAGGGCACGCGTTCCACCAGGACTATGGCCATGGTCGATTGAACTTCTATAATCTGGTCACCAACAGGCCAGGCGTCGGCAAGCAGGGTAATGTCCCGGACTCGCAACAGGCAGCACGCGGTCGCAACCCTTGAGTCGGCCCTTTCGGACAGCGAGCGTGCCGCCACGATCGAACGCATCGAAGCGGTCGTCGGGCCCGGCAATGTTGGTGCGCTGGCTCCCGGGGCGCGCAACCCGGTTGGCCGATCGATGTTCTGGGTCCTGGTCGACGATGCCGGGCAGGCTGCCGAGATCGCGCGTCTGCCCGGCGTCAAGTCCTGCAACATCCAGCCCGAGCGGCACGCCGTCTGATCGGCCCGATGCTGCGGCCGCTCGCTCACTCCGGTAGCGGCTCCGCGTGGGCGATGACTCGGCAGACCTCGGGTGCGCGCTGACGGAAGGCGTATTCGAGGTCGTCGACTGCGGCATGCACAGCCTCGACCGGGGCCGACGGATCGACCCGGCAGTGGAAGGTGACGAAGACACCGTGATCGTTCGTCCGGGCGCGGACATTGTGCACCTGGCTCAGCCGGCCGTCGATCCGCGAGAGGTCGGAGAGCAGGGCCGTGTAGGCCTCGCGACGGGGCTCCTCGACATCATGGCCGTCGAGCGTCGCGACGTGCAAAGGTTCGATGTGGCTTTCGACCTCGACATCGGTTCCCAGTTCGTCAGCGATCGCCTTTTCCAGCCCGTCGGCCATTTCGTGCGCCTCACGCAGCGGCAGGCGGCCATCGACCTCGATGTCGAAGCTCACCGACAGCCGTTCGCCGATGTGCTGGACAGTGATGTGATGGACCGCGAGGGCACGACGGCGGGCAATCAGCATGACCTTGTCATGGACCGTTTCGTCGTCGAGCGCCACCGGATGAGCGGTGAAGCTGACATCTGCCTCGGGAAAGGCGTCGAGGATCGTGTCGATGGCCGCACTCTTGATGGCGGCGACGCGATCGAGCGGCAATGTTCGGCCGACGGTCGCATCGATATCGACGAACAGCGTCGCCCCGACCGGACGGATGCGCAGCCGCTCCAGCCCGAGGATGCCGTCGGCCTCGCGCACGATGGTCGCGATCTTGTCGTAGGCGCCTGCCGGAGCGGCGTCCATGAGCGCGTCGAGGGTGCGCTTGCCGAGCCGCCAGGCTGCGACGCAAATGAACATGGCGACTCCGATGGCTGCCAGCGCGTCCGCCTTGGGATAGCCGAGCCACGTCAATCCGAGGCCGACCAGGACGACGGCCGAGCTCAGCATGTCGGTCGAGAAGTTGAGTGCGTCGGCCTCGAGCGCCTGGCTCTTGTACTTCTTTGCCACCCGGCGCAGGGCGCGCACCCGGTTGTAGTCGATGAGGATCGAGCCGACGATCACCGCAATCGCGATCCAGCCGACCTCGACGTGGGGCTGCTCGACGGCCGCAAGCCGGCTGATCGCCTCGTAGACGATCCAGCCGGTGGTGCCGACCAGCAGCGCCGTCTCGGCGAGAGCGGCGACGCTCTCGATCTTGCCATGGCCGAAATGATGCGTGCGGTCCGGCGGACGGTCGCTGACCCGGATCGCCATGTAGGTGATGATCGTCGCTCCGAAGTCGAGCAGGCTGTGAAAGGCGTCCGAGATGATTCCGAGGCTGCCGGTCATGATGCCGACGACGAACTTGGACGCGGCGAGGACGCCGCTCGCCAGCAACGACCAGAGCGCAACCTTTCGCTTCTCTGACGACATCCGATTGTTGGCTCCGGCGATTCTCGCGGTAGATATGCCCCGGACCGACGCACATGGCTACAGGGAGTTGCAGGCATGCACGAGGTGACGGCGAACGGCGCGAGGATCCCCGCCATTGGGCTCGGGACCTGGGAGCTGCGTGGCGCGCAATGCGCCGACATTGTACAGGCGGGCCTCGCCTTGGGCTATCGTCACGTCGACACCGCGCAGGCCTATGGCAACGAGCGTGAGGTCGGCGCGGCGATGCGCGCCAGCGGCGTGCCACGCGGCGATATCTTCCTGACGACCAAGGTCTGGTACGATCGCCTTGCGCCCGGGGAACTCGAGGCCTCTGCCGAGGAAAGCCTTGCCCGCCTTGGCACCGACTACGTCGACCTTCTGCTGATCCATTGGCCGAACCCGGCGATTCCGCTCGCCGACAGCCTCGCCGCCCTTGCTCGCGTGAAGCAGCGGGGACTGGCCCGCCACATCGGGATATCGAACTTCACAGTGGCGCTGATCGAGGAGGCGGTACGGCTGTGCCCAGAGCCGCTGGTGACCAATCAGGTCGAGTACCATCCGTTCCTCGACGCGAGCAGGGTGATGGCGGCCTGCCGGCGCCACGGCCTCTCGCTGACCGCCTACTGTCCGCTGGCGCGGGGTCGGGTCGTCGGAGATCCGGTCATCGAGGAGATCGCGGCCCGTCACGGCAAGACGGCCGGCCAGGTGGCGCTCAGATGGCTGGTGCAGCAATCGGGGGTGATCGCGATCCCGCGGACGAGTTCGACCGCGCGGCTGGCCGAGAACCTCGATGTCTTCGACTTCAGCCTGACCGATGCCGAAATGGCGGCCATCGCCGGGCTGGCCCGACCGGACGGTCGGGTCGTGCAGGTGAGCTGGGCGCCCGACTGGGACTGAGGCGTAGCGTATCGGGCTTTCCGCGCGGAACGTCGGGCGGATGGCGACCAGGTGCCGGGGAGGCGACTGCGGCTTGCGGCCGGGCCCCACGACATCCGGGGAGGGAACCATGGCCTTGCATCGCCGGATCGGACTGGCGGGTTTCGCCTGGGTCGGCGGCGGGCCGGCGGTGCTGCCCTTCGGTGCGGACATGGTGGGCGAAGCGCCGTGTATATTGGGCTGCTACCGCCTCGACCGGCGCGACGCGCTGAACCCAGCGCGGACGCAGCAGCTGGTCGCAGCTTCCGTGGACGGTACCTGACAGGTCTCCCGCGTCGAACGGGGCGCGCGCAGACAGTCGATGCCGCTGGCGGTTACCTTGCGTTAGCCATGCCGACAGCTTGCTGGGGCCGGGACCGGCGGCATTCAGGGTTCGTTCATCACGATCCCGCTAAGCCGATCTGCACGTTGACAACTTCCCTGTGCGAAGTCCCGTGCCATGCGTCCGAAGACAGCGCTCCTGACCATTGTTGTCGCCGCCGTGCTCGCCACGACGATCATCGGCGTCGGTACGCGCACCACCAATGCCGACATCAACCCGCCCGAGCCGGCGATGCGGTCGCTGTAGAGATCGGTTCGCGCATCCGATGTTCCGTCCCAACTGCCTGTTCCGTCGGAGTTCCTGACGGACAGGTGGCGTCTGCGCTCCGGAAATCGTTCTGGCGGTCGCCCTTGCCGGAAGGGTTGCGGCGTTCTCCGTCGCATGGTCGGGTGTGACGGTCGCGCGGAGGCCGTCGGATGTTCTTCTACCTGTCCAAGATCGCCTGGTTCCTGCTGCAGCCTTCGAACCTGCTGCTGACGATGGCGGCCGCGGGGGCACTTGCCCTGCTCGCCGGCCGCCTGCGGCGTCTGGGACGCTGGCTGCTCGGCCTCGGTCTGACGGGCCTCATCATCTGTGCCTTCTCGCCGCTCGGCCAGTGGCTGATCCTGCCGCTCGAGGAACGGTTCCCCGCCTGGCAGGCCAACTCGATTCCCCCGGACGGGATCATCCTGCTGGGCGGATCGTTCGAGACCGTCACCAGCTCGGCCCGGGGCAGTGTCGCCCTGAACGAAACTGCGGAACGGGTTGTCGAGTTCGCCGCGCTGTCGCGCCGGTATCCACGGGCGCGGCTGGTGTTCACGGGCGGATCCGGACGCCTGCTGTTCGACGAGGGCACAGAAGCCGATCTGGCCGGCCGTCTTCTTGCCGGCCTCGGCGTCGATCCGGACCGGATCGAACTCGAGGGCCGCTCGCGCAACACCCACGAGAATGCGGTCTACACCCGTGAACTGGTTCAGCCCGGGGACGGCGAGACCTGGCTCCTGGTGACATCGGCCTGGCATATGCCGCGCGCCATCGGCAGCTTCCGAGCCGCAGGTTTTCCGGTTGAAGCCTACCCGGTCGATTTCCGCACCCGCGGCTGGCAGGACGTCTGGCGCCCGTTCGATTCCGCTTCCGAAGGATTGCGGCGCATCGATGTGGCCATGCGCGAATGGGTAGGGCTGGTCGCCTACTATCTCACCGGCAAGAGCTCGGAACCTCTGCCGGGCCCGGATCGTTAAGTGGCGGGCCCGGCTTTCGGTGTCATCCGTGCATGACCATATTGCGGTGCAGCAGGCCCTTGCAACAAATCCTAATAAATCGTAACCAGAGCGCCCGTCCGGAACCGCGAGCTGAGCGCGCAAGGGCCGGCGGAGCGCAAGAGGATCTTGAATGGAACGTGACGCAGGGCCGTCGTACCTTCGGGTGACGGCGTGGACGCTGGCGGTGCTCGTTGGCGTGATGCTGATTGCAGCGCTGTTCGGCGGCTTCGAGCCAAACGCCATAGCGGCGCGCTGACCCTTTCCCTGTCATCATGCAATTGACCGGCGCGGTCCGAAGGGGCCGCGCCGCTGACGTCTGCACCGACCGAATTCTCGCGCCGCCGCCGGCCTCCTATACTGGCCGGCAATGGCGCTGGTACGGAAGGGGAGGATCGGGTGCCGCAAACGATCACGACGGGGTTCCGGAAGCTCGTCGATGACGCGCTTGCCGAGATCGAGACAATCGACGTCGAGACGGCGATCGGGCTGCACGGCCGCGACGACGTGGTCTTCGTTGACCTTCGGGACATCCGCGAACTGGCGCGCACCGGCCGCATTCCCGGTGCGGTCCATGCGCCGCGCGGCATGCTCGAGTTCTGGATCGATCCCGACAGCCCGTACTACAAGCCGGTATTCGCCCGCGATGCCCGCTTCGTCTTCTTCTGCGCGGGCGGCTGGCGGTCGGCCCTGGCGGCCCAGACAGCCCAGCGGATGGGGATGCGGCCGGTTTGCCATATCGATGGTGGCTTCGGTGCCTGGGAGAAGGCGGGCGGCCCGATAGATCGTCCCGAACCGGCGCCGGGCGAAGCTGCATCCTGATTGGCGGCCGTCGCAGTCCGGCGGGCGGTCGGGTCGCGCCCCTGGGTTCGATCAGCTCTTCTTCTCGGGCTTCTGCTTCTTCACAGGCTTGTCGCCGGCGCCGGCTGCATGCTTGACCGCCTTTTCCATGTCGGCTCTCACGCTGGTGCCGTCCGGACGCCTGATGTCGCTCAGCCGCAGCCCCTTGGGCGAATGGTTCAGAACCAGCGTGATGGTCCGCGATTCGCCGTCGACCTCGAGCTCGACCTCGACCGTGGCCGTCTTGGCGTTATCGTCGGTGACGGTCGCGGTCAGGGTGTCGAGATCAGCCTCGTCGCCCTGGGTGAGGGGATCGTAGCCGATGCGCTCGTCCTCCTGAAGTCTTTCGTGCCGGGCCACAACCTTGGCAAACGGCCCGGACAGCCAGTCGCGACGCGTCTTGGCGTCAGCGGTGATGGCGTCCCAGCCGGCATCGTAGACCTGTTCGGCGAAGGTCGCCGGATCGTCCTCGGACACTGCCGGTGTGGCCATCGACAGGAACAAGGAGGCGGCGAGGCAGGCGGGCAGGAGCAGACGGCGGTCCATCTTGGTCGACCTCGACAGTGGAGCGAATGCGATACGGGTGCTCCCGGCTCGCGGCGGAATCATGGCGAACCTGTCGCGACCGGGCGGTGCGCTTGCCGGCATGGCGGGGTTCGTCTAACGCTTGGCGCGGGAGGGTCGCCGATGCCGCGTATCGAGACTGCCGTCAACATCGCATCGAACGATTTCCGGGCGAACGCCGCTGCGATGGCGGCGCTGGTGGAGGACCTCGCCGCGAAGCGGGCCGAGGCGGCCATGGGAGGTTCCGCCAGGGCGCGCGAGCGCCATGTCAGCCGGGGCAAGCTGCTGCCGCGCGACCGGGTGATGCGGCTGATCGACCCGGGGTCGCCGTTCCTCGAACTGTCGCCGCTGGCGGCCTACGGTCTCTATGAGGATGCGATCCACGCGGCGGGGTTGATCACCGGGATCGGCAGGGTCGAGGGCCGCGAATGTGTCATCGTCTGCAATGATGCCACCATCAAGGGCGGCACCTATTATCCGATGACGGTGAAGAAGCACCTGCGCGCGCAGGAGATTGCGCTGCAGAACCGGCTGCCGTGCATCTATCTCGTTGATTCCGGCGGGGCCAACCTTCCCAACCAGACCGACGTGTTCCCGGACCGCGAGCATTTCGGCCGGATCTTCTACAACCAGGCCAACATGTCCGCCGAGGGCATCCCGCAGATCGCCGTCGTGATGGGGTCCTGCACGGCGGGCGGTGCCTATGTGCCGGCCATGTCGGACGAGACGATCATCGTCCGCCGCCAGGGCACGATCTTCCTCGGCGGCCCGCCCCTGGTGAAGGCAGCGACGGGCGAGATGGTCACGGCCGAGGATCTGGGCGGCGCCGACGTTCATGCGCGCCGCTCGGGCGTGGCCGACCACTACGCGATCGACGACGACCACGCGCTTAGAATCGCCCGGCGGATCGTCGCAGGGCTCAATATCCGCAAATCGATCGATCTCGACCTCAGGTCCCCCGTCGAACCGTATTACGATCCGGCCGAACTCGATGGGATCGTGCCGCGCCACCTGTCGACCCAGTACGACATTCGCGAGGTGATCGCCCGGATCGTCGACGGTTCGGAGTTCGACGAGTTCAAGCGCCTTTATGGAACGACACTGGTGACCGGCTTTGCACGGCTGCATGGCATGCCGGTCGGCATCCTCGGCAACAACGGCATCCTGTTCTCGGAATCGGCGCTGAAGGGCGCGCACTTCATCGAACTGTGCTGCCAGCGGCGCATTCCGCTGCTGTTCCTGCAGAACATCACCGGATTCATGGTCGGACGCGACTACGAGGCGGGTGGCATTGCCAAGGACGGGGCGAAGCTTGTCACCGCCGTCGCCTGCGCGAAGGTGCCGAAGATCACGGTGATCGTCGGCGGCTCATTCGGCGCCGGGAACTATGGCATGTGCGGGCGCGCCTATTCGCCCCGCTTCCTGTTCATGTGGCCGAATGCGCGCATTTCGGTGATGGGCGGCGAACAGGCGGCCAGTGTGCTCGCCACCGTGCGCCGCGACAACATCGAGGCCGATGGCGGAACCTGGAGCGCCGAGGAGGAGGAAGCGTTCAAGCAGCCGATCCGCGACCGCTACGAGGCCGAGGGCCACCCCTATCACGCCACCGCGCGTCTGTGGGACGACGGCATCATCACCCCGCGCGAGACGCGGCGCGTGCTGGCCCTCGCCTTCTCGGCGACGCTCAATGCGCCGGTGCCGGAGACGAAGTTCGGCGTGTTTCGGATGTAGCGGATCCGAAACACGAGTCCGTACCCGATGCGGGTTGTCGCGTGACCTCAGCGCCTTGCCCCTGCCGAAAGTGAGGCGCCGGACCGTCGGCGCGGTCGAATGACCAGCCAGCAGCCGATCGGACACTGGCAGCGCCTCCGCCGCGAGGAGCGGCGTACATCATGATCAGCCCGTGCATGGTCCTGCCGGCGGCGCTGGCCGCAGCCTTCATAGCCGCGCCGCTGCCGGCGGTCGCTGCAGCATCTGATGTGCCGATCGCGGCATATGCCCTGTCGTTCTCGGGCTCAGTCAGTTGCGTGTGGCACGAACGAATGCCATCCCGCCCCATGATCGGTTAGTCTGCCCTGCGAAAAGACATGCCGCGGGGAGGCGTGCGATGCGAATGGGCCGCATGGCCGGTCCGCGGCACTCTGCCGTTGGACGGACGGGACGAACGGTGATGGTCGCTTCGGTCGTGGCGCTGACCTCCTGCGGGATCGAGCCGCCCGATCCCGGCGCGTTCTACGAGATCGCTGCCGACCGTATCTCCGGTCCTCCCGGCGAAATCCTTCGAGTGGCACCAATTTCAGGGGCGCCGGGCGGCAGCAGCGCCTATCGCGTCCTCTACCGGTCCACAGGTCTCGACAACCGACCGATCGCGGTCTCCGGGGTGGTGGTTGTGCCTTCCGGACCGGCGCCTACCGGGGGACGCCCGGTGATCGCCTGGGCGCATCCGACGACAGGTGTCGCGACGCGATGCGCCCCCTCGCTCCTGCCGCAGGTGTTCCAGCAGATCCAGGGGTTGGAGGCGATGCTTGAGCAGGGTTTCGTCGTGGCAGCGACCGACTATCCGGGACTCGGGACCTCGGGCGCCCATCCATATCTGGTCGGCATCAGCGAGGGCAGGGCGGTGCTCGATTCGGTGCGCGCGGCCAACCGTCTGACGCAGGCCGGGGCGTCCCGGCGGTTTGCCGTGTGGGGCCATTCGCAGGGCGGGCATGCGGCGCTGTTCAGCGGGCAGCTCGCGGCAGCCTACGCCCCGGAACTGACACTGGCCGGCGTTGCCGCGGCGGCACCGGCGACCGATCTCGGCCAGCTGCTCAAGGATGATCTGGCAAGCGCGGGCGGCAAGGTGCTCACCTCGTTCGAACTGTGGTCGTGGAACCGGGTCTACGGCGCCCCGTTTGGAACCGTCCTCGATCCGGGCGTCCGCCCCGTGGTCGACGGGATCGCCGCGGACTGCATCGAGAGCGATCTCGAGGATCTGGTCATCGTCGATCTCGAACAGATCCTGCAGAAGCGATTCCTTGTCGGCGACGTAACCCGCATCGAACCGTGGAAGAGGCTGCTCGCGGAGAACTCGCCAGGCAAGGCACCGGCCGGTGCGCCGGTATTCCTTGTGCAGGGCAGCGCCGACAAGGTGGTCCGACCGCAGGTCACCCAGCAATTCGCGAACGAACTTTGCGCCCGTGGGACGCCTGTCGCCTTCGAATGGTTGAAGGGTACTGGTCACGATCCGGCCGGCAAGCTCGGCGCGCCGGCGGCGGTGGCCTGGATGGCGGACCGGCTCGCCGGAAAGCCGGTTCCCGACCAATGCCGCGCACTGCCGGCGATGCCGCGGTGAGCCCCTGCCGGTGACGCGGGCAAGGCAGGCAATGTCGCGCTGAGATGACGGCCAGGTCCGGCGCGGCCGTAGGCTGTGCGCGCAAGGAGACCGCGATGTTCCTGTCCGTGTTCGAGCTGTTCAAGATCGGCATCGGTCCGTCGAGTTCGCACACCGTCGGGCCGATGGTGGCGGCGGGTCGGTTCCTCGACATGCTACGGCGCGACCGGCCGCAGGGACTTGCGAGCCTGTCGGTATCCCTGCACGGATCGCTGGCGTTTACCGGCAAGGGCCATGCCACCGACCGGGCCATCGTGCTGGGGCTTGCCGGTGAACGTCCCGATGCGGTCGATCCCGATCGCGTCGCCGAGATCATCGCCACGGTCGCCGCCGCGGGCCGGATCGAGGCACCGGGTCTGCCGCCGCTGCGGTTCGATCCGGACCGGGATATCGTCTTCGACTATGGGCCGCCGCTGCCCGGCCATTCCAACGGGATGCGGCTGCGCGCGCTCGACAGCAACGGCAATGTTGTCGCGGAGGAGACGTATTTCTCGATCGGCGGGGGGTTCGTGAAGACCGCGGCCGAACTCGAGGAGAAGGAGCCATCGCCGGCCGCCGCGTCGACACCCGTGCCGTTTCCGTTCGCGACGGCCGCGGAGATGATGCGGATGGGCGAGGAGTCGGGCCTGTCCATCGCCGCGATGAAGCAGGCGAACGAGCTATGCCGGTGCAGCGACGCCGAACTCGATGCCGGCCTCGACCGAATCTGGGCGGCAATGGATGCGTGCATGCGGCGCGGCCTCGCGGCGTCCGGCGAGCTGCCGGGTGGCCTGAAGGTGCGCCGCCGCGCCGCCGCCATCCACGCGCAGCTTGCGCGCGAGGCGGGGCTCAACCGGCCGTTCGAGCACACGGTGATGGACTGGCTGTCGGTCTATGCGATGGCCGTCAACGAGGAGAATGCTGCGGGCGGAAGGGTGGTGACCGCGCCGACCAACGGGGCGGCCGGCGTGATCCCCGCGGTGATCCGCTACTATGTCGACCATTGCCCGGGTGCCGGCACCGAAGGGGTCCGCACATTCCTGCTGGCGGCTGCTGCGGTCGGCGGCATCATCAAGCACAATGCGTCGATTTCGGGAGCCGAAGTCGGTTGCCAGGGTGAGGTCGGCTCGGCATCGGCGATGGCGGCCGCCGGACTGGCCGCGGCGCTCGGCGGCAGCAATGCCCAGGTGGAGAATGCCGCCGAGATCGCACTGGAACATCACCTCGGCATGACCTGCGATCCGGTGGGCGGCCTGGTGCAGGTGCCCTGCATCGAGCGCAATGCGCTCGGGGCGGTGAAGGCCGTCACCGCCGCCTCGCTGGCGCTGCGCGGCGATGGCAGCCACTTCGTGCCGCTTGATACCTGCATCGAGACCATGCGTCAGACGGGCCTCGACATGAGCGAGAAATACAAGGAGACCAGCCAGGGCGGACTCGCGGTCAACGTCGTGGCATGTTGAGGCAGGCGTAAGGGGGGACGGCAAGGGCGACTGGCGACAGCGACCGGTCACCGCGGGGTTCGCCCCGTCGGTTTGCCGCGTGCCTGCCGATTGCCGACCACTCGCGCCGATGACATAACTTTGGCATGATCCGCACCCTGCTCATCGCCAATCGCGGCGAGATCGCCTGCCGCATCATCCGAACCGCCCGCCGTCTCGGCATCGAGACGGTCGCCGTCTACTCGGCAGCCGATGCGCGCGCTCTGCATGTCGAACTGGCCGACAGCGCCGTTGCGATCGGGCCCGCGCCGGCTTCCGAGAGCTATCTTCGGGGCGAGGCGATCATCGCCGCTGCCCGCGACAGCGGTGCCGACGCCATCCATCCCGGCTACGGGTTCCTTTCGGAAAATGCCGCTTTCGCGGAAGCGTGTCTTGCGGCGGGTCTCGTCTTCGTCGGGCCGCCGGCCTCCGCGATCCGCGCCATGGGCCACAAGGATGAGGCCAAGGCGCTGATGCAGAAGGCCAAGGTGCCCGTGGTACCGGGCTTCCACGGCCATCGGCAGGAGCCGGACTTCTTGCGCGAGAAGGCCTACGAGATCGGCTATCCGGTGTTGATCAAGGCGGTCGCAGGTGGCGGCGGCAAGGGGATGCGACGTGTCGACCGGGCCTTGGATTTCGACGACGCGCTCGCCGGTGCTAAGCGCGAGGCGAAAGCCGCCTTCGGCGACGACCGCGTGCTGATCGAGAAGTACGTCACCAAGCCGCGTCATGTCGAGATCCAGATTTTCGGCGATTGCCACGGAAACGTCGTCCACCTGTACGAGCGCGACTGCTCGCTGCAGCGCCGCCATCAGAAGGTGATCGAGGAGGCACCGGCGCCAGGCATCACCGCCGGGCTGCGCGCCCGCATGGGCGAGGCCGCGGTGACCGCGGCGCTTGCCGTCGGCTACCAGGGGGCGGGAACCGTCGAGTTCATCGTCGACGGGTCGCGGCCGCTTGCCGACGACACGCCATTCTACTTCATGGAGATGAACACACGGCTGCAGGTCGAGCATCCGGTGACCGAGGAGATCACGGGACTCGATCTCGTCGAGTGGCAGATCCGAGTCGCGTCGGGCGAGCCGCTGCCGATGACGCAGGACGAGATTCCGCTCGACGGGCATGCCGTCGAGGCGCGGCTCTATGCCGAAGATCCGCAGCACGGTTTCCTGCCCTCGACCGGTACGTTGCATGCGCTCGAGCTCGCCGGCGGGGAGGGGGTGAGGATCGACACCGGCGTGCGCGAGGGGGACACCGTGACGCCGTTCTACGATCCGATGATCGCCAAGGTGATCGCGCATGGCGCAACCCGCGACGAGGCCCTTGATCGCCTGTCGGCTGCGCTCGCCGCCAGCATCGTGGCCGGGCCGAAGAGCAACATCGGCTTCCTGCGACGGCTCGCCGACGATCGCGATTTCCGCGCCGGTCGGTTCGATACGGGCATGATCGACCGCAAGCTCGACCAACTGATCGCCGCCGCGCCCGGCGCGCGTCAGGCTGCGATCGCGCTCGGGACGATCCGTCTCGTCGAGCGCGAGGTGGAGCGTATCGAGCGCGATCGACTGTTGCGCTCCGACGAGCGCTACAGTCCCTGGAGCGTCTGTGACGGCTTCCAGCTGGGCACCGTCAGGGCCGTCAGTACGCCCATCCTTGTGGACGGCGTGCCGGAAAGCGTCGATCTGGAATGGGCCGACGGCGAGCCCGCGGTCAGGATGACGGATCCGGCTCCGGACGGGGAATTCGAGGTCGATCTGGTCGATTTCGAGGATGGCGTCTGCGTGCTGGCCGACGGCATCCAGACGACGGTCTGCTTCCGCGATCCGTTCGCGCTCGATCTGGATACGGGCGATGGCGACGCGGTGATCCGCGCGCCGATGCACGGCAAGGTGATCTCCGTGCATGTCGCTGCCGGCGACAGGGTCGAGAAGGGGGCCAAGCTTGCGGTCATCGAGGCGATGAAGATGGAGCACACGCTTGTCGCCGGACGGGACGGCACGGTGACCGAGGTGAGTACGGCGGCCGGTGAACAGGTCGGCGAAGGCCAGAAGCTGATTACAATCCACGCCGATTGATGTTTCCGGAGCCGTTTCGGCCCCGACCAATCACAGCCATGCCGCAGCAGAGTCGGCATGGCCGCAGCTCTATCGGGCGACGATCTCGACCTCGCGATCCCGCCCGGGTTCGACGCTGAAGTCCTGGGAGTACAGCCGACCCTCGTGCCGGGCGACGACTGAATACTCCCCGCTTGCCAGCACATGGCTCGGGAACGCGCCGAAGCTTTCCTTCACGACGTCGCCGCCAGGCGACAGGATGCTCCACGCGGTGTTCGCCAGCGCCTCGCCACCCGCCTCGTTGACCAGCTTGAACGTGACCTCGGCAGCCTGATGACGGATCGTCGCATCGGTCAGCTGCCCGGGCTGGACGCGCAGATCGGTGCGCATCACGGAATTGGCGTCGCCATAGCGGCTGACGACATGGTAGGTGCCGGCGTTCAGGCGGATGATCTTGCCCGGCGTGGCTTGTTCGACCAGCAGCTTGCGCTGGCCATATTCGTCCTGCTCGGAGGAATAGACCGACAGCATCAGGTTGCGGTCCGGCAGCGGTTCGTCGAGGGCGCCTACGGCGTGCAGCCGCAGCCCGCCGGCATTGAGGTCGATCTGTTCGTCGGCCGGCCCGTCCCGCATCGAGATTCGCCGCGCCGTGTTGGCGAGTCCGTACGCGACGTGGACGATATAGTCGTCGGCGGGCAGCACGAAGCTCGGCGTCGGAGCCTCGCTTTCCTCGAGAAGCTCGAACGTGCCGTCGAGGCCCGGCTGCGCCTTGAAGATCCGCCAGATCACACCGCTGCCGATCATCTCGCCGCCTTCGACGAGGCGCGCGGCAAGCTGCAGCCGATGGTCCGGGCGAGGCGCATCCGGGTCGACCGCAGCGCCCGGGTCAACGTTGAGGCCGCGCAGGAGGTCGAGCGGCTGCCCGGCCCGGATCGTCCCGGGGTCGTTCTCGGCCGGATCGGGCAGTATCGGCCGTTCGCGCGGCATGGGGACTTCTGCCTGGGCGAGGACCAGCGGGCCGCCCGTGCCCGCGCCGTCTTCGACCGAACCGGTGAACAGCGCCGGGTGGTCTTCCGCCTCGGGCTCGGCGGCGAGCTCAGCCACGTCGGGCGCCGGCAGCGGCGGAGCCGGCCTGCCGTCGTGGGCGGCCGCGGCGATCTCGGCGGCGGCGAAGGCTGCACGGAACTCCTCCAGCGTGGTGGCCAAGGTGAAGCTTCCGCCCGTCGCCTCGGCAATCGGCGCGAGGGCCTTGAGGCCGTCGGGCCGTATCGCCTCGAAGGCGATGACGTGAATGATCGCTGCATGTTCGGCGGCGAGCCTGCGGGCCGCCGCCACCGGATCGCCGCCGCAATTATCGGTGCCGTCGGCGATCAGCAGGATCGACAACGGCTCGCCCGTCGGCGCAACGGAGGCGGCCGTTTCGAGTGCCGAAGCGACGGGCGAGGCTCCCTTGGGGCGGATCGCCCGCACCGCCGCGATTGCCGCTTCGGCCGCGATGCCTTTAGGCGGTGCCACCACCGCAACGTCCGAGCAGGCATTCTGGCGCATGGCGCCATAGGCGACGACGCCGACCGACAGGCCGCGGTCCTGCGTCGACAGTGCGCGCTCGATGGCATCCTGGACGGCGACAATCTTGTTCACGCCGTCGATCTCGGCCCACATGCTGTTCGAACCGTCGACGACGACCATCAGCGAACCGGCAGAGGCCGAGTCGATTGGGCCAAGACAGCCGGCAAGCGCGACGGCGATCCACGCCCGCCGGGCGGCGGTGCGGACCATTCGCCAGTCTGGCATCCTGATGAACTGCATCGGTGACGTTTCGCCCTGAGCCGGAAGTCTTACGCGATTCGACGCTGTGAACGACCGTCCGCGGCAGGAACCGCGACTCAATACGCCGGTCGAATGTGGCGCGGCTTGGGCAGCTGCACGCGGATGCCAGCGCGAGGGCTGGAACACGAGGGCTGGACAATTGCCGGCAGCGCGCTTTCTCTTCTGTCGCAGCATCCTGTCTGCGTCCCTCGACAGCCGGAACCCTTGCAGAAGTCCAGACCGTGACGAACAGCAGCGACCTAATCCAATACCTTTCCACGCGCCGATCGATCCCGGCCGCCCGCCTGGTGGCCCCGGCGCCCGACGACGCCGGTCTGCAGTCAATGCTGCGCATCGCTGCACGGGTGCCCGACCACGGCAAGCTCGTGCCGTGGCGCTTCATCATCATCGGCGGCCCGGAGCGAGCCGTCTTCACCGAACGGTTGATGGAAATCTGGCGGTCACGCAACGAGGCGGCCTCCGAGCAGATGGCAGAGGTCGAACGCAGCAAGCGCGACGGGGCGCCACTGGTCGTCGCCGTGGTGTCGCGCGCCGCGGAGCATCCGAAGATCCCTCTCTGGGAGCAGCAGCTTTCCGCGGGTGCCGTATGCCTCAACCTCCTGCACGCCGCCCATGCGGCGGGATACGCGGCGCAATGGCTGACCGGCTGGCCGGCCTACGACGCGGAGGTCGCGCGGCTGCTCGGCCTGAAGGAGGGCGAGCGGATTGCCGGCTTCATCCATATCGGCACGCCGGCAGAAGCGCCGGTGGAGCGCGATCGGCCGGATCTCGACTCGATCGTCGTGCGATGGGTCGGCTGACATGACGCCACGGGGCGTCCTCATCGACAAGGATGGCACGCTGATCGACTGCGATGCCACCTGGGGGCCGGTCATCCTCCACCTGGCGGAGGAGCTCGGTGGCGCGGAACGGGCCGAGGCGATGGCAGAGGCTGCCGGTCTTGATACAGCGACCGGGCGACTGCGAGCCGGATCGGTCTTCGCTGCCGGGTCGACGCGCGACCTGGTCGCGCTGTGGTGGCCCGACGTCGATGCAGCGCGCGGTCTCGAACTGGCGCGTCATATCGACACGACCTGCGCGCGGATGGGGCCCATCACCTCGGCGCCGCTGTTTGCCCTCGAGCCGTTCTTCAGGGAGCTGGAGCGGCGCGGGCTGGCCTACGGCATCGCCACCAACGACTCGTTGGTGTCGGCGCGCGCGTTTCTCGAAACGAAGGGTCTGGCACCGCTTGTGCCCCACGTGTTCGGCTACGATTCCGTCGCCAGACCGAAGCCGGGGCCGGACATGGTGCACGCCTTCTGCGACGCAGCACGGCTGACACCGGACTGTGTCGCCGTCGTTGGGGACAATGTCCACGATCTGGAGATGGCGCGTGCCGCCGGGGCGGGCTGGGCGATCGCGGTGCTCAGCGGAAACGGTGGCCTCGCCGATCTCGAACCCCTCGCGGATGTGGTGCTGGCCAGTATCGAGGCGCTGCCGGATTGGATCGATGCCGGTTGTCCGGCCGGGGTGTGGGGGTGAACATGTTCTACGATGCCGTTGAGAACCGCCACGGGCTGAAGCACGATCCGTTCAAGGCTCTTGTCGTGCCGCGGCCGATCGGCTGGATATCAACGCTCGACCGGGACGGGCGGGTCAATCTGGCCCCCTACAGCTTCTTCAACGCCTTCGCGACCAATCCGCACATCGTCGCCTTCGGCTCGACCGGCTGGAAGCACAGCGCGACGAATGCCGATGAAGGCGGGGAATTCGTCTGCAATCTTGCAACTTGGGAGCTGCGGGGGCAGGTGAACCAGTCCTCGGCGCCCTATCCGGCCGGCGTCGATGAACTGGCCATGGCCGGGCTGACGGCGGTGCCGTCGCGCATCGTCAAGCCGCCCCGCGTCGCTGAATCGCCGGTCGCACTGGAATGCAGACACCTGCAGACGATCCCATTGATCGGACTCGACGGGGCCGACACCGACCAGTGGCTGGTGCTGGGACAGGTGGTCGGCATCCATATCGACGAGAGGCTCATCGTCGACGGCATGGTCGACATCACCCGCGCCCGGCCCATCGCACGGCTCGGCTACATGGACTATTCCGTGGTCGACGACGTGTTCCAGATGCAGCGCCCGACGCTCGAGACGTGATGACTGTCCACCTCGTCAAGCTCTGTGTCGGTGCGAGCTCGATCGCCGATCTCGAGGACTGGATCGCCGAGCGGCAGGCGGAGCGGGCGCGGCTCGGCCTGCCCGCCGAGCAGGTTCACACGACCCGGATGAGCCCCAGGCGGCGCGATTCGCTGCTGGCCGGCGGCTCGCTCTACTGGGTGATCCGCGGGCTCATTCAATGCCGCCAGCGGCTCAAGGACATTCGCAGTGTGGTCGGCGACGACGGAATCGAACGCTGCGCCCTGGTGCTCGAACCGCGGGTCGTGCCGGTCGTGCCGCGCCCGCGGGCTCCGTTCCAGGGCTGGCGCTATCTGGCGGCCTCGGAGGCGCCGGCCGACCTAGATGCGGACGCGTCAGCTGACGCGGCGGACATGCCGGACGACATGCGCCGCGAACTGGCAGCGCTCGGATTGCTCTAGCGACCACGGGTCGCGCCATTGCGAAAGCGCCCGGCAACGCCAAATCTAGACAAGACAATCCAGGGACCCGAGCACGATCCGGAATCGAGGCACCGAGGACAGTGGCCGAGGACAGGAAAACACCCGTTTCGCGACCGGTCGCTCCCGCGCCGGAGCAGGTCAGCTCGGACTCCGAGATCGATACCTTCCTGCGCGAGGCGCGGACCCTGGCCGGCAACCGGCCGGCGGGTGCGCGCGGGCGTCTGATCTTCGCGCTGGACGCGACCATGAGCCGCCAGCCGACCTGGGATACCGCCTGTCAGCTGCAAGCCGAGATGTTCCGGGAAACTGCGGCCATCGGCGGACTGGATGTCCAGCTCGTCTATTTCCGGGGTTTCGGCGAGTGCCGGGCCAGCCGATGGGTCGCCGATCCGGCGAGCCTTGCCGGGCTGATGGCACGGATCGACTGCCGGGGCGGCCATACTCAGATCCGCAAGGTATTGCGCCACACGCGCGACGAGACACGCCGGAAGCCCGTACAGGCGCTCGTCTATATCGGCGACTGCATGGAAGAATCGATCGACGAGCTGTGCCAGCTTGCCGGCGAGATAGCGCTTTCGGGAACGCGCGCGTTCATGTTCCATGAAGGTCGCGATGCCGTTGCCGAGCGGGCCTTCCGTGAGATCGCGCGGCTGACCGGCGGGGCCTACTGCCGGTTCGACATGGGGTCGGCCCGGCAGCTGCGCGAACTGCTTGCCGCCGTTGCCGTGTTCGCCGCCGGGGGGCGCAAGGCCCTTGCGGAGTACGGGCGCAGGGGCGGGCAGGCGCGTCTCCTGATCCAGCAGCTCAACTGAGAGTCCCAGATGGGCGCCGTCATTCTCGGGGTGATCGGCCTCCTCATCGTCATCCTGCTGGTTCGCGGCTTCGTCTCGGCCAATCCGGCACGGCTGGCCCGCGGGATCAGGATGGCTGGAGGCATTGCGGCGCTTGCCGGAGCGCTGGTGCTCGCGGTTCTCGGCCGATGGGCTTTCGCGCTGCCGCTGGCCGCGCTCGGGCTGTCATTGTTGGGCATGGGGCGCGGCATGATGGGAAGCTACGGCGGGCACGCGGACCCCTCGCCGGGCCAGACCTCGAAGGTGCGCTCGCCCTGGCTGGAGATGACGCTCGATCACGATTCCGGCGAACTGGATGGGACGGTGCTGCGCGGTCTGCACGCCGGATGCAGCCTCTCTTCGCTCGACGAGCAGGCGCTGCTCGATCTTCTCGCAGAGCTCGACGACGACCGCAGTCGACAGCTACTCGAGGCGTATCTCGACCGCAGGGCGCCCGGCTGGCGTGAAGACGGTGAGCCGGATGCGGGCGCGGGGCAGGGCGGCCCGGTCCGTGACGACGGGCCAATGACGGCGGAGCAGGCCTATCAGATACTGGGCGTGCCGCCGGGCGCCGAGGAGGCCGTGATCCGGCGTGCGCACCGCGAACTGATGCTCAAGCTGCATCCCGATCGTGGGGGATCTACGTACCTTGCCGCCAAGATCAACGAAGCCAAGGAATTTCTGCTTCGCAAACATCGCTAGGCGGCCTCCCGCTCAGTTCTGGGCCGGAAAGCAGCCGAACGAGTTGCGCTTCAGCTCCGCGCAGGCTCCCTCGGCCTCGGGCTTGTCGAAGCCGGCAAAGCGCGCCCGCCACAACGTCGTTCCGTTCTTCTCGGTCGTCTCGGTGAAGGCGGTGGCTGCGCCGAGCCTGTCGGGAAGGGCGGCCTGAGCGCGCTGCAGCGCCTCGCGGGCAAGGGCCTCGCTGTTGAAGGCGCCGACCTGGATCACCCAGTCGCCCGGGCGTACGACCGGAGGGTCTGAGTCCGTGGATCCGGTCTCATAGGGGGGTGGCGGCGTCGCCGTCGCCGAGGCAGCGAGCGTATCGAGCGACTTCAACGATGCAGTAGCCCCGGCAGTGACCAGCGTGCCGGGCACGGTGGTCGAGGGAACCAGCATCCGGGGGACGGGCAGGCTGGCGGTGCCGACCGGCAGCGACGCGAGCTCGGGCCGCGGCGTCGGCAGCGGCGCTGCGGCAAGCGCCGCCGGGGCCGATGCCGTCGCGACCGGCGGGGGCGGGACCGATGCGATCAGTGCGCCACCGCGTGAAGCCGACTTGATGTAGGTTTCGAGCAGTTCGCGCATATGCGCGTCGCGTGAGGCGCCGGTGCGTCCACCCATCACCACGGCGACGATATGGCGGCCGTCGCGCCGCATCGAGGACACGAGGTTGAACCCGGAGGCGCGGATGTATCCGGTCTTCAGGCCGTCGACTCCGGCAACGGTGCCAAGCAGCTTGTTGTGGTTGCCGAAAGTGGTGCCTTTCCAGGTCGCGGAGCGAGTCTGGAAATAGCCGTAGTACTGTGGAAACCTCCGCATGATCTGGATGGCCAGGGTCGCCATGTCGCGGGCGGTCGTGCGCTGCGCGTCGTTGGGCAGGCCGTGCGGATTGGCGAAGGTCGTGCTGTTCATGCCGATCGCGCGGGCCGTGCGGGTCATCCGGGCAGCGAAGGCCGGGACACTGCCCGACACGTTCTCGGCCACCACGACCGCAACGTCGTTGGCGGACTTGGTGACGAGGAAGCGGATCGCCTGATCGACAGTGATCGTCTCGCCGGCCTTGATACCGATCTTCGAGGGTGCCTGATTGGCGGCATTCTGCGATGCGGTGAGACGCGAGTCGGGCCGCAGCCGGCCGGCCTGCAGTTCCTCGAACAGGATGTACAGGGTCATCACCTTGGTCAGCGACGCCGGATACCGGGCCGCATCGGCATTGCGGGCGAACAGCACCTTGCCGTTCAGCGCGTCGATGACGAAGGCCGCGTACCGTTCATTCGCATTGGCCGCTGGCGCGAGCGTGGCCAGGATCGCGATCCAGATTGCCAGAAAGCCCGCAGCGCGACGCAGCTGCGCAGTCCATCCAGCTTGCCGGAGAACGCCGATCATTGATCGATCTCCAATCCCATCACACTGTCGCGCACGCTGCGGAGCATGCCGCAGACAGGGAACGGACCCTGCCGGCCGACTGCCGCAATGGGTAGAGGTTGATCCCCCGTCTCTCCAGCGAACGCGAACGCCTCATGTCTTTCGCGGCAATGACAGCATCTTCAGGGCAGCGCCCCGATCGTCATCATCGCGCATCGGATTTGAGGGAAAGTAGTCGATCGGGGTTAGGAAACCGTAAAGCCTGACGGGCGGGTCCCGCCGAGCATTTTGCCATTGTGCACTGCAAAAACTCCTTGACACTTTTGCTGCATTGCACATATATGGTCCACACGATGCAGCGAGGCGCCGGGAGCTCGCGCTCGAACCCATCCGAACCTAAAGGAGCGCCACCAATGATCAACGGATTCGAGGATTTCCAGAAGATCGGCAAGGACAACATGGATCAGGCGATGAAGAGCTTCGGCTCCTTCAGCAAGGGCATGCAGTCGCTCGCCGTCGAGATCGCCGACTATTCCAAGAAGTCGTTCGAAGACGGCGCCGCAGCCTTCGAAAAGCTCATGGCTGCCAAGTCGCTGGACAAGGCGATGGAGATCCAGAGCGACTACATCAAATCGGCCTACGAGGGCTTCATCGCCCAGGCGACCAAGGTCGGCGAGTTGTATGTCGACCTTGCCAGGGACGCCTACAAGCCGTTCGAGGGCATGATCGCGAAGGCCGGCAAGTAGGTCCGCCGCGTCGCTGTCCTCCCCGCCTATCCGCTCTTCCATCGCGGCCCGGCACTGCCGGGCCGTTTTTGTGTCGCGGCGTTCTGGAAACGGCGAAAGCGGAGACCTAAGTTATCGTCACTCTGGAAAGCAGCCGAAACGGCTCCTAATATGAGATTCGTCGGGCCGGACGCCCGACTGCGGCGAAATCAGCAACGGATGGGGTCGAGGGCCGGAGGTCGCTGGGTCTATGAACGGGCCGCATGTCTCGGTGGGATCATTGCCGGCAGTCACCCGGATGGCTCGCCGGCAGGGCGAGGGCGACAATGGCGTTGGCACGGGCATCGTAACCAAGACGCGCCCGAAGACGAAGCGCCCGAACCTGTACCGGGTTCTTCTGCTCAACGACGACTACACCCCAATGGAGTTCGTGGTTCATGTCCTCGAGCGCTTCTTCAACAAGGGCCGGGACGAGGCGACCCGCATCATGCTGCACGTCCACCAGAATGGAGTCGGAGAGTGCGGCATATACACCTACGAGGTGGCCGAGACGAAAGTCACCCAGGTGATGGACTTCGCGCGCAAGCACCAGCATCCTTTGCAGTGCGTCATGGAGAAGAAGTAGGACCCGCCTGTGCCGTCGTTCTCGAGAAGCCTTGAGCAGGCCCTGCACCGGGCCCTTGCCGCCGCAAATGAGCGTCACCACGAATATGCGACGCTCGAGCATCTGCTGCTCGCGCTGGTCGACGACCAGGACGCAGCGGCGGTCATGCGCGCCTGCAACGTCGATCTGGAGGTCCTGCGCAAGAACCTCGTCGACTACATCGACAACGAGCTGGACAATCTGATCAGCGATACCGGCGAGGACTCCAAGCCCACCGCGGGCTTCCAGCGGGTCATCCAGCGCGCCGTGATCCACGTCCAGTCCTCGGGCCGCGAGGAGGTGACGGGCGCCAACGTACTCGTCGCGATCTTCGCGGAACGCGAGAGCCACGCGGCATATTTCCTGCAGGAGCAGGACATGACGCGCTATGACGCCGTGAACTACATCAGCCACGGCATCGCCAAGCGCCCGGGCTATTCGGAGACACGTACGGTGCGCGGGTCGGAGGAAGAGGCGGCCGAGAGTGAAGACGGCGAGAAGAAGAAGTCGGACGCGCTCGAGGCATACTGCATAAACTTGAACCGGAAGGCCCAGGAAGGCCGCATCGATCCGCTGATCGGTCGCGACGCCGAGCTGCAGCGCACCATCCAGGTGCTGTGCCGGCGTCAGAAGAACAACCCGCTGTTCGTCGGCGATCCCGGTGTGGGCAAGACTGCCATCGCCGAGGGGCTGGCCCGCAAGATCGTTCATGGCGAGGTACCCGACGTTCTCAAGAAGGCGACGATCTTCCAGCTCGACATGGGAACGCTTCTCGCCGGTACGCGCTATCGCGGCGATTTCGAGGAGCGACTCAAGGCGGTGGTGAAGGAGATCGAGAAGTATCCCGGCGCCATCATGTTCATCGACGAGATCCATACCGTCATCGGCGCGGGGGCAACCTCGGGCGGTGCGATGGATGCCTCGAATCTGCTCAAGCCGGCGCTGCAAAGCGGGCAGCTGCGCTGCATCGGCTCGACGACGTACAAGGAATATCGGCAGCACTTCGAGAAGGACCGCGCGCTGGTGCGCCGCTTCCAGAAGATCGACGTTGCCGAGCCGAGCGTTCCCGATGCGATCAAGATCCTTCAGGGTCTGAAGCCCTATTTCGAGGATTTCCATGGTGTGAAATACACCAACGAGGCGATCAGGTCGGCCGTCGAGCTGTCGTCGCGCTACATCCACGACCGCAAGCTGCCGGACAAGGCGATCGACGTGATCGACGAGTCGGGCGCTTCGCAGATGCTGCTGCCGGCCTCGAGGCGGCGCCGGGTGATCGGCGTCAAGGAGGTCGAGGCGACCGTCGCGACCATGGCCCGGATTCCGCCGAAGACGGTCTCCAAGGCCGACTCCGAGGTTCTGCAGCACATCGACGAGAACCTGAAGCGTGTCGTCTTCGGACAGGATCGGGCCATCGAGGCGCTGGGCGCCTCGATCAAGCTCGCCCGCGCAGGTCTGCGAGATCCCGAGAAGCCGATCGGCTGCTACCTGTTCTCCGGCCCGACCGGCGTCGGCAAGACCGAGGTCGCCAAGCAGCTCGCCCGGCTGCTCGGTGTCGAGCTGCTGCGCTTCGACATGTCGGAATACATGGAGCGCCACACGGTTTCGCGACTGATCGGTGCCCCGCCCGGCTATGTCGGCTTCGACCAGGGCGGTCTGCTCACCGACGGCGTGGACCAGCATCCGCATTGCGTCCTGCTGCTCGACGAGATCGAGAAGGCGCATCCGGACCTGTTCAACATCCTCCTGCAGGTCATGGACCATGGCAAGCTGACCGACCACAACGGCAAGCAGGTCGATTTCCGAAACGTCATCCTGATCATGACCACGAATGCCGGCGCCGCCGATCTCGCCAAGCCGCCGATCGGCTTCGGCCGGATGAAGCGGGAGGGCGATGACGAGGAAGCGATCAACCGGATGTTCGCGCCGGAGTTCCGCAATCGTCTCGACGCGGTGATCGCCTTCGACAACCTGCCTCCCGAGGTCGTGGCGATGGTTGTCGAGAAGTTCGTGCTGCAGCTCGAAGCGCAGCTCGCCGATCGCGGCGTCACGATCGAACTGACCGACGCGGCGAACAAGTGGATCGCCGAGCGCGGCTATGACGTTCAGATGGGGGCCCGTCCGCTTGCCCGCGTCATCCAGGAGCATATCAAGAAGCCGCTGGCCGACGAGGTACTGTTCGGCAGACTGAAGAACGGTGGCAACGTCAAGGTGCTTGTTGAGACGCCGCCGGACGGTCCATCCCGTCTCGCCTTCGAGTATGTCGAGGCTGCGCCCAAGGCGCCGCCAGCCAGGCAGAGCCGGAAGACGCCCAAGCCGAAGAAGTCCGGTCCCAAGGGCGGCAAGGGTTCGCGCAGCGGCGGACCGGTGGTGCCGAAGATTCCCTTGCCCAGCCACTGAGTTTCGGGCGAGGCGGGATCATGGATCACAGCTGGTGAGCGTTGGCCGCCGGCGGGCCGCGATGCTCGGTGCGCGCAGGGCGGCGGGCGTGCCGGGCATGGTGCTGTTCGCCTCGTTCGTCGGGTTCGGGGCGTTCGCCAGAGCTGCCGGTCTCGATTTCTGGCAGACGGTCTACATGACCTTCACGGTCTTCGCGCTGCCGGGGCAGGTGGTCCTTGTCGACCAGATCGATTCCGGCGCCACCCTGCTCGCCGCAGCGATCGCCGTCACCATCACCGCCGTACGGTTGATGCCGATGACGGTGTCGATCCTGCCCGTCCTGCGCGGGGCGCGCACGCCGCTGTGGCAGCAGATGCTGATGTCGCATTTCGTCGCGGCCACGGTCTGGATCGAGTCCATGCGCCGGATTCCCGAACTCGATCGCGCCGACCGGGTGCCCTACTATCTGGGGCTGGCCTGCGTGCTGTGGCCGCTTACCGTCTGCGCCACGGGTGTCGGGCATCTGATCGCCGGGGAAGTGCCGGCCGACATCTCCGCGGCGCTGCTGTTGCTGACGCCCTTCTACTTCCTGTTCTCGCTGATCGCGGCGATCCGCGAGCGCATGGACCTCGCCGCCGTGATCGGCGGCTTCGCCCTTGGGCCGGTGTTCCATCTCTTTTTACCGGGATTCGATCTGCTGTGGACCGGGCTCGTCGCGGGAACCATCGCCTGGGCCGTGGGGCGGCGGCGCCGGGCATGATCGCCGTCGGGGTTGGCATCGGGCCGTATCTGTTCATCGCCATCGCAGGATTTCTGGCGACCGACATCTGGCGCCTGTTGGGGGTGCTGTTCTCGGTCCGCCTCGACGAGTCCAGCGAGAGTCTAAGATGGGTGCGGGCGGTCTCGACCGCGCTGATCGCCGGCCTGGTCTCGCTGCTGATCCTGTTCCCGGTCGGTGATCTGGTGATGGCCAGCCTCACCCTGCGGCTGCTCGCGGTCGCCGCCGGCCTCGGCGCCTATTTCCTGCTGCGACGCAGCCTGTTCCTGGGCATCGTCGCCGGCGAGGCGACGTTGCTTGCAGGGCTGTGGCTTGCGTCCTGACCGCCGGGACGGCCTGCAGGCGATCAGCGGGCAAGGGCCGGGCGCAGGATCTCGGCGACCTCGCGGAGCACCTCCTGATCCTCCATCGTCACGCCGTGAGGACGCATCGGCTGGTCGGCCCAGCGCGGGATGACATGGAAGTGGATGTGGAACACGGTCTGGCCCGCGCCGGCGCCATTGAACTGCTGGATCATGAAACCGTCGGCGCCGAGCGCCTCGGCGATCCGGGGGCCGAGCTTCTGCACGACGCCCATCAGATGGCAAAGATCATCGGGCTCGATGTCGGCGAGCCCGGTCGCCTTGACCTTGGGGATGACCAGCGTGTGACCACGGGTGCGCGGCATGATGTCGAGGAAGGCGAGCGTGCGGTCGTCCTCGTAGACCTTGTGGCAGGGGATCTCGCCTCGGAGGATCCTGGCGAAGACGTTGTTGTCGTCATAGGCGGGCATTCGGGTCTCCTCTGCCTGTCGTTCCGCGCGCAAGCTTCCCGACGCTGGCGGCCGCGTCAATCGGTCCTGTCGCATGCGTCCCTGCGGAAGGGCGCATGGGCGGCCAGCGCCGCGTTCTCCAGGTCGACATAGGCCCGCTCACGCAGGAGGTAGTCGGCGACCGCTCTGCGGAGGCCGGGATCGGCGATGAAGTGGGCGGAGCGCGTGGTCACAGGAAGATAGCCGCGCGCAAGCTTGTGCTCGCCCTGTGCTCCGGCTTCGACGCGGGCCAGCCCGTTGGCGATCGCGTACTCAATCGCCTGATAGTAGCAGACCTCGAAGTGAAGGAACGGATGATCCTCGATGCAGCCCCAGTTGCGCCCGTAGAGCGCACTGTCGCCGCGCAGGCTGAGCGCACCGGCGATCCAGCGGCCCGACCGGCGTGCCATGATCAGCACGATCCGGTCGGCCATCCGCTCGCCGATCAGGCTGAAGAAGCGCCGATTGAGATAGGGCCTGCCCCATTTGCGCGAACCAGTGTCCATGTAGAACGCGAAGAACGCGTCCCAGTGGGCTTCGGTTATGTCAGCGCCGGTCAGGCGCACGATGTCGATCCCGGCGGCCGTCGCCTCGCGGCGCTCGCGGCGGATCGCCTTGCGCTTGCGCGACGACAGGTCGGACAGAAAGTCCTCGAAGCTGCGATAGCCTCGGTTCGACCAGTGAAACTGCCGGTCGGTACGCAGCAGCATGCCGGCCTCGCCGAGCCAGTCGGCGTCGGATTTCGGCAGGAAGGTCCAGTGCACCGACGAGGCATGGTGGCGACGGCAGAGCTCGATGGCCGCCGACAGCAGCGTTGCCCGACCAACCTCCGCGTCGGGGCCGGGTGCTACCATGAGTCGCGGGCCGGTCACCGGCGTGAAGGGAACGGAGACCTGAAGCTTCGGATAATAGCGGCCGCCGGCCCGCTCGTAGGCGTCCGCCCAGCCGTGATCGAAGACGTATTCGCCCTGCGAATGCGCCTTCAGGTAGCAGGGCATCGCCGCCCTGATCTGCCCGTTTGCCGCCTCGACGATCAGATGCTGTGGCAGCCAGCCGGCGTGCGCCGAGACGCAGCCGGACTCCTCGAGCGCGCAGAGAAACGCGTGTGAAACGAAGGGGTTGTGCGTTTCATGCGCAGAATTCGATTCATCCACGCCGGTGCGTGGGTCGCTTGGAGAAGCCGTCCGGCTCGCCGGGTTCGCGCAGGCATCCCACGCCGCGGGACTGACCGCCGACAGGCGGTCGGTCACGCGGACGGTGATCTCGCGCTCGTCTGTCTCGTCAGCCCTTGCCATCGACCCGATTCTAGCGCGCCGGTGCCTCCGTTCGAGGGGCTGGCCCGGCGATCACGGGCGGAAGCCCTCGAAAATGATCTGGTCGGCCCAGCGTTCGGCGCGCGCGCGCTGATCTGGGGTCCGTACCGTCCAGGTCAGCAGTTTCAGGCCGAACAGCCAGCGCAGGAGGAGTGCACTGACTGCGGGCAGGTTGTCGACACAATAGGCGATGAAATGGGGCTTGGTTCGCCAGACGTGGAGGAGGTGGCGCATCACGAACCGGCTCCACGGCGTGGTGCCACCTTCCTGCCAGTCGCGATAGGATTCCGAGACGATGCCGCGCGGCAGCGCCGGCGCGATCCGCCGGAGGACGTCGACAACCTTCGGATCGAACGACATGATCGCCACCGGTCCGTGGTAGGTTTCGAGGTCGGCGACAATCCGTTCGCACAGGGCCGGCACCCCCGACCAGTCGGACTTCACCTCGACGACGAGCGGCGTCTGGCCGGCAACGAGGTCGAGCAGCTGGCGGAAGGTCGGGATGCGGTCCGAGGTTGCCTTCAACGGAATCGCGGCGAGCTCCGCCGCGCCAAGCGCCGCAACCGGCCCCGTTGCCGTTGTCAGCCGATCGAGCGTGTCGTCGTGAAAAACGACGGGCGTGCCGTCGGCCGCGGCCTGCAGGTCGATCTCGATGGCATAGCCGGCCGCGATGGCCGCCTGGGCGGCGGACAGCGTGTTCTCGATGATGCCCGCCCGGGCATCATGCAGACCGCGGTGGGCGACCGGACGGTCGGTGAGCCAGGACAGCCCGGCCATGATCTCAGCCGATCTCGAAGATGCCCTCGACCTCGACGGCTGCGCCGAAGGGAAGGGCGGACGATCCCACCGCCGAGCGCGAATGCCGACCCTTGTCACCGAGAGCGGCCACCATGAGGTCGGAGGCGCCATTGACGACCTTCGGGTGATCAACGAAATCCGGGGTGGCGTTGACGAAGCCGGTCAGCTTCACGCAGCGTACCCGCGACAGGTCGCCGGTCGCTGCCTTGGCCTGGGCCAGCAGGTTGATCGCGCACAACCTGGCCGCCTCGCGACCCTGCTCGACCGTGTAGTCAGCGCCGAGCTTGCCCACGTGCTCGAGGCCGTTCTCGCCCATTGGCAGCTGTCCGGAAACGAACAGCAGATTGCCGATCGCAACGAACGGAATGTAGTTCGCTGCCGGAGCGGCCGGACGTGGCAGGACGATGCCGAGCTCGGCGAGCCGTGATTCTACGGTGGTGGACATGGGATCTCCTCTGCCGGCGGATGCTGCCGTTGTGATGAGGGATTCCGGACGCGCTGGCAAGGCGCCGCATTTCAGCCCTCGTGCCGGCCTAGTTCGTGCTACTCAGTCAGTCCGGCATCCATGCCAGGGGGACCCAAGATCTTGAGAACACGTCCTGCAGTCATCGCCGCAGCGTTGCTCGCCGCGCTCGCGCTGATTCCGGCTCGGGCCGTCGCGGCCACGCCGACCATGACGCCGCATCGCGCCGTCTACGATCTCGAGCTCGATCCGTCGAAAGGCGGCGAGGCGATGAACGACGTCACCGGCCGGCTGGTATTCGAAACGAGCGGCACGAACTGCGACGGCTGGACGGTCAACACGCGCTTCGTCACCCGGATCACGGGCGGGCGCGGTTCGACCATCAACGATCTTCGCTCGGCAACGTGGGAGGCGGCAGACGGATCCGCCTATCGATTCGTCACGCAGAATTTCATCAACGAAACGCTGTCGGAGGAGACTAACGGCATCGCCAGCCGGTTCGACGATGAGGTGTCGATCAACCTCCGCGAGCCGGAGCAGGGCCGTTTCTCCATCGGGAAGTCGGTGCTGTTTCCCACCCAGCACGTCCAGCGAATTCTCGCGGCGGCGATCGCCGGGGAGAAGATCGTCACCGCCGACATCTTTGACGGGTCGGAGACCGGCCGGAAGGTCTATGCCACATCGACGGTCATCGGGCCGCGCCGGGAGCCGGCGGGAAACACCGGCAGACCCGGCGACGATGTGCTTGGCAGGCTGGCGAGCTGGATCGTCACGATCGGATATTTCGACACCGAGGACGCCGAGGCGACGACTCCGTCCTACGAATTCACCTACGATCTCTTCGAGAACGGCGTCAGCCGCGAGATAACCTTGGACTATGGCGATTTCACCCTCGTCGGCGAACTGTCCTCCATCGAATTCCTGGATCAGCCGGCCTGCGGAAAGTGAGGCGTCGTGGCTTCAGCCGCGCGATCAACTCGTACGCCCAACTGCCTGAAAGGGATTGCCTTTCGAAGCTAACGAGGTGGTCGCTTGCGCGGTGCCGTCCCGCTGAAGACAAGGCCGCGCTCGACCGCGGCATCGCCGAACTTCTCGCGGATGCGGTCGACAGCGCGCTCGGCGGCTTCCCGGCGGGCTGGCCGAGGGTCGATCAGGTCCGCGAAACCCGCGTCATCCGGTTCGGCGAAGTCGGAGACGCCGATGCCGATCAGCCGGAACCGGGTGCCATCCGCCGCCCGTGCGAGCAGCCGCCGCCCCGCGTCGAAGATGCGGTCCGCGAGTTGGGTCGGGCGGTCGAGCGTGTGCGAGCGCGTGATGGTCCGGAAATCCGCGGTCTTCAGCTTGACGGTCACGGTGCGTCCCGTCAGGCCGGCCTTCTTGAGGCGGCGGGAAACGCTCTCGGTCAGCCGCCAGAGGATCCGGGTCAGCTCCTCGAGTTCGGACAGGTCGTGCTCGAACGTCGTCTCCGAGCTGACGCTCTTGGTCTGGCGCTCGGGCGAGACGCGGCGGTCGTCCTCCCCGCGGGCGAGTCGCGCCAGCCGGATGCCCTGGTTCCCATAGGCCCGAACGAGGTCGGCCGGCGCGCGGCGCTGAAGATCGCCAATGGTACGGATACCATCGCGCGCCAGGCGCCGCTGCATGGACGTGCCGATGCCGAAGATCAGGCCGACTGGCCTGTCGGCCAGAAATTGCAGCGTCTCGGCGCGACCGATCACCGAGAAGCCGCGCGGCTTGTCGAGATCGGACGCCACCTTGGCAAGAAACTTGTTGTAGCTCAGTCCCACGGATACGGAGATGCCGATCTCGCGCTCGACCATCTGCGCAAAGCGGGCCAGGGTGAGTGCGGGTGAGGCCCGATGGATCCGCTGCGTTCCGCTCAGATCGAGGAACGCCTCGTCGATCGACACCGGTTCGACCAGTGGGGTCAGTTCGAGCATCATCGCCCTTACCTGACGGCCGACGGCGACGTATTTCTGCATGTCGGGACGGATCACAACGGCGTCCGGACACAGTTTCAGCGCCTTGAACATCGGCATCGCCGAACGGACTCCCGTGATGCGGGCGATGTAGCAGGCAGTCGATACGACCCCGCGACGGCCGCCGCCGACGATCACCGGACGATCCTTCAGAGAAGGGTCGTCGCGTTTCTCGATCGCCGCGTAGAAGGCGTCACAATCGACATGCGCGATCGTCAGGCTGTCGAGCTCGGCGTGACGGACGATCCGGGGACCCAGGCAGCCCGGACAACGCATGGCCGACGCGGGCAGCGGCTGGAGGCAATCACGACAGAACCCTGAGGAGTCGGTCATGGACAGGCCGAATCGGCAGGACGACGGGCGCACCGGCCCCTTGCGGCCGCGGCCGGCATCCGATCATACACGATTGGCGTCGGCCGCGCGCCGGCTCAGCCGGTCTCATCCAGGCGCCAGAGCCGGGCCGCTCCGCGCACGCCGCTTGCATCGCCATGGCGTGGCGGACGCACGGTCACGAGGGGCGCGGCGGCGAAGATGTGCGGGCGCATTGCGTCGGGAAGGCGATCGTAGAGGTGCGGCATCTGCGAGAGCCCACCACCGAGCACGATGACGTCCGGGTCGATCGTATTGACAATGACGGCCAGGGCTCGCGCCAGCCGCGAGAGATGTCGCTCCAGCGTCTCCCGCGCGGAGGGATCGGTCGGAGCGCGGGCGACGATCTGCTCTGCCGCGAGGGCCTCACCGGTGCGCGCCGCGTGATCCATCTGCATGCCGGTGCCGGAGACCCAGGTCTCCAGGCAGCCGCGCCGCCCGCACCAGCAGATCGGACCGGGGTATTCCTCGGAAACCGGCCAGGGAAGGGGCGAATGGCCCCATTCGCCGGCCGACCGGTTCGGGCCCGCCAGCAGCCTCCCGCCGACGACAATGCCGCCGCCGCAACCGGTGCCGAGAATCGCTCCGAACACGCTCGAGGCACCGGCACCGGCGCCATCGGTTGCCTCCGACAGGGCGAAGCAGTCGGCATCGTTGGCGAACCTGGCCGGCCTCGCCAGCGCCGCCTGCACATCCTCCGCGAATGGCGTACCGTTCAGCCAGACCGAGTTGGAGTTCTGGATGCGACCGGTCACCGGCGAGATCGATCCGGGCATTCCGATGCCGATGCTGCCGCGGGCGCCAGCCTGACGCTCGACCTCGGTCACGATGTCGGCGAGGGCCTCCACGGTGGCGCGATAATCGTCACGCGGCGCCGGGCGGCGCGCTTCGCCGACCACCGCCTCGTCCGCATCGAGGGCGATTGCGGCGATCTTGGTGCCGCCGAGATCGACCCCGACACGCAATCGACCGCCGCCCGAGGTCACGGTTCGAACACCGGTCCGTTCAGCAACCGGTGGGCGGCCGGGATCGCCTGAGGTTCGACGCCGGCATCCTCAGCGAACATCAGCAGCATCGGCTCGTCGGACATGAGGTGCCCGAGCACGGCGGCGAAGAAGCCCGGCTCCTGCGCGGCCAGACGAAGCTGGTCGGCCTCGAGTCCGGAGGAGGCGAGGAAGCCGCCGATGCGCTGCGGGTCACGGGCAAGGAAAGACAGTGCCTGAAGGGCGAGGGCTTCTGCGGCCTCGCGCGTGCGATCGTCGAGCATGGCTGGAAAGTTCGATTTGCTTTTACGTAAGGTTTCTCGACTATCTGAGTCTGCGATCCGCAGGGGCGGGATCGCAGCGTCACCTCGACAGCATGGGCTGGAAGTGTGCCGAAGAAAATCCTGATCGTCGAGGACAACGAGCTCAACATGAAGCTCTTCAACGATCTGTTGCGGGCTCACGGCTACGAAACCATCCAGACCCGTAGCGGCACCGAGGCGATCGAGCTGGCCCGGCGCCACCGCCCGGATCTGATCCTGATGGACATCCAGCTGCCGGAAGTCTCCGGCCTCGACGTCACGCGCTGGATCAAGGAGGACGAGGAGTTGCACGCGATTCCCGTGATCGCGGTCACCGCCTTCGCCATGAAGGGGGACGAGGAGAGGATTCGCAAGGGCGGCTGCGAGGCCTACATCTCGAAGCCCATTTCGGTCGCGCGGTTCATGGAAACCGTGCGTCGCTACGTCGGTGACGCGCCGGGGAGCGAGAGATGACCGCCCGCGTCCTCGTCGTCGACGACATCGCCGCGAATGTGAAGCTGCTCGAGGCCCGACTGACGGCGGAGTATTTCGACGTCGTCACGGCGTCCAACGGCCCCCAGGCGCTCGAGATCGCCGAGAAGGGGCAGTGCGATGTCGTGCTGCTCGACGTGATGATGCCGGGCATGGACGGGTTCGAGGTGTGCCGGCGCCTCAAGGCCAATCCCGCCACCCATCACCTGCCTGTCGTGATGGTGACGGCACTCGATCAGCCGAGCGACCGGGTGAAGGGTCTCGAGGCGGGCGCCGACGACTTCCTGACCAAACCGGTCAACGACCTCGCACTGATCACCCGGGTGCGCAGTCTCGCGCGACTCAAGCTGATGACCGACGAACTGCGCCTGCGCGCGACGACGGGGCGCCATATGGGGCTTGATGATCCGCTCGCTGCCGCGATCAAGGTGGGCGGCGACAATGGCCGCATCCTCGTCGTCGAGGATCGCGCCAGTGCGGCCGAGCGGCTCCGCGAATATCTCGAGCGCAACCATCGCGTTGATGTCGAGCCGGACCCCCAGGAAGCCCTGTTCCGGCTGGCCGACGACAATTACGACGTCGCGGTGGTGAGTCTCTCGCTGTCGGGGTTCGATGCCCTGCGGCTGTGTTCGCAGATCCGTTCGCTGGAACGCACGCGCAACCTGCCGATCGTGCTGATCGCCGATCCCGAGGAATCGGTGCGCATCCTGCGTGGGCTCGAGATCGGTGTCAGCGACTACGTGACCCGGCCGATAGACCGTAACGAGCTGAAGGCGCGCATCGCCACGCAGGTGCGCCGCAAACGGTACACGGACAAGCTCCGCGACAATGTCCAATTGTCCGTGACGATGGCATTCACCGACGCGCTGACCGGGCTTCACAACCGCCGCTACATGGAAACCCATCTGCGCTCGCTCGTCGAGCAGGCCAGCGACCGGGGCAGGGCATTGTCTGTCATGGTCCTCGATATCGACTACTTCAAGGCGGTGAACGATACGCACGGTCATGATGCGGGCGACGACGTTCTGCGGGAGTTTGCTCGCCGTGTCCGCCGAACCGTGCGCGGCATCGACCTGGTGTGCCGGCTCGGCGGCGAGGAATTCGTCGTGGTGATGCCGGAGACCGACATGGCGCTGGCGGTGCGGGTCGCCGAACGGGTGCGCCGCGCGGTCTGCGAGGAGCCGTTCGTCGTTCTGGACGGCGCACTCGTGCTCGATATCACGGTCAGCGTCGGTGTCGGAGTACTCGAGCAGCCGGGCGAAGCGCCGGATGCCATTCTGAAGCGGGCGGACATGGCGCTCTACGCAGCAAAGCGCAACGGCCGCAACCGTGTCGTGGCCGATGCCGCGTGACGTCCGACCCGGGCTGTGTAGCGTGGCGACGTCAGCGACGACGGCCGCTGTTTACCTTGACCGATGATAGGTCAGCAGTTTCATAAATTTCGATTGATTCTTTGCGGTTTCGGGCTAGGCTCCGTCCCGAACACAGACTGTCCGTTGGCGGGGCGAGCCAATAGGCGGAGGCCGAAGGACAGCGACCGATACCCTACGGAATGCTCAGGTCCGCCGCATCTCCTGGGTCCGTGGGGTTAGGCCGGTCGGAGTGCGGTTAGAGTGGCCTCCTCGTATGACCCGCCCTCCGGCCGGCCACCTTGTGCTTGACCGGGCTACTGCCCGACAGATCGATGATCCCGCTCGATGATCCCGCACCGACAAGGCGGTATCGACCGGCACCGCCTTTGTCATTCCCGTGCGGCAGACGTCTCAGGACAGCGTGATCCAGGTGGTCTTCAGCTGGGTGTACTTGTCGTAGGCATGCAGCGACTTGTCGCGGCCAATCCCCGACTGCTTGTAGCCGCCGAACGGCGTGGTGATGTCCCCGCCGTCGACGTCGTTGATCGCGACAAGGCCGCACTTGATCGCCCGGGCGAGGCGATGGGCCTTGTTGATGTCGCGCGTCCAGACCGCCGCGGCCAGTCCGTACATCGAGTCGTTGGCGATCCGCACCGCCTCCTCCTCGTCGCGGAAGGTGATCGTCGAGAGCACCGGCCCGAAGATCTCCTCTTGGGCGATTCGCATCGAGTTGTCGACCCGATCGAACACGGTCGGTTCGATGTAGGTGCCGCCGGTTTCCTCCATCACGCGCGATCCGCCATAGGCAAGTTCCGCGCCTTCCTTGCGGCCGATATCGATGTAGCCGAGCACGCGCTCAAGCTGGGTCCGGTCAACCATCGGACCCATCCGGGTGTTCTCATCCAGCGGATTGCCGGGCTGCCATTCGGCGCCCAGCGCGCGGATCTTGTCGATGATCGCGTCGTGGATCGACTCCTCGACGATCAGCCGCGTCGCGGCGGTGCAGGTCTGGCCGCAGTTGTAGAAGACGCCCATCGCCGTTTGCCGCGCTACCTCGTCGAGATCGATGGCATCGGCGAAAACGATGTTGGGCTTCTTGCCGCCGCACTCGAGGCTGACATGCTTCATGTTCGATTCGCCGGCATACTTCAGGAAGTACTTGCCGACCTCGGTGGAGCCGGTGAAGGCGATCATGTCGACGTCCATGTGGCGGCCGAGCGCCTGGCCCGCCGTCTCGCCGAAGCCCGGGAGCACCTGCAACACGCCATCGGGCAGTCCCGCCTCGCGCGCCAGCTCGCCGATCCGGATCGCAGTCAGCGGCGACTGCTCGGCAGGCTTGAGAATCACGCTGTTTCCAGCGGCAAGCGCCGGACCGAGCTTCCAGGCTGCCATCAGCAGCGGATAGTTCCAGGGCACGACAAGCCCGACGACGCCGAGGGGTTCGCGTGTGATCATGGCGACGGCGCCCGGGCCGGTCGGCGCCAGCTCGTCGTAGATCTTGTCAGTGGCTTCGGCATACCACTGGATGCAGTTGATCGACGCCGGCACATCGACCGACCGGGAGTCCGAGATCGGCTTGCCGACGTCGAGCGTCTCGAGCATCGCCAGTTCTTCGGCATGTTGCCGCAACACCTCGACGAACTTCAGCATCACCTGCTTGCGCTGGCGGGGCGGGGCCATGGACCAGGTGCCCGCCTCGAAGACCTCGCGGGCGACCTTTGCCGCCCGGTCCACGTCCTCTGCCTCGCAGGCGGCGACCTGCGCCAGCACCGTCCCGTCGATCGGCGAGACGCAATCGAAGGTCTTGCCCGAGGCTGCGGCGACCGACTTGCCGCCGATGATCGCACTGGATGGGATGCGGAGGGATTTCAACGCTTCAGGAACCACTGGGGCATTCATCGGGCGCTCCTGGCTGGAATGTCGTCGGCGGCGATCATAGCAAAAGAGGCACCGCCGTGGACGGTGCCTCCGACACGCACGACCGGGATAGCGACGTCTACTTGATCTTTGCTTCCTTGAACTCGACGTGCTTGCGGGCAACCGGATCGTATTTCCGGACCGTCATCTTCTCGGTCATTGTCCGCGTATTCTTCTTGGTCACGTAGAAGTAGCCCGTATCGGCAGTGCTCACGAGCCTGATCTTGACCGTTGTCGGCTTGGCCATGTCGGAATTCCCTGTTCTCGAGTCCGGGCACGATAGCCCGGCCGAAGCGTCTTGCTCGGGAAACTACGCGCCACGGCGCAGAAGTCAAGGAACTGACCGGGTTCAGGAGTTTCGAGACGGCGGAGGTTCTGTCCGCTGAAAGCCTGATCCGAAATTAAGTTGAGTGGGGTCAGCGGGTTAGCTTGACGCGAGCCTTGATCGTTGATTCTGCGGTTTTGCAACGAACCGAAGGAATTCGACGATGTGGACCGACACCACTCGCCCGCTGCGTCGCGTGCACCGCTCGGGATGACGTCGTCGTCGACGCCGCGGCCGGCTCCGCCGCGCTGCACGTCTGGCCGGGACGGCACCACCGGTCCTTTGGGCTGGCGACCGTGCAGTCGATCCCGTAGTATCGCCGCTCCGATCCGGGATGGCGATTGCCAACACTCTGAAAATGCTGATGGAACGACTGGCGTCTGATCGGCTGATCGTGGGGGAGGACTCCTCCGGGCTCGCGACGGCCCCCATTGGGACGTTGGCTGAGAGGGATCTCCGCCCATGAAGATCGCAATGGTTGGCACGGGGTATGTCGGGCTGGTGAGCGGCGCGTGCTTCGCCGATTTCGGTCACCATGTCACCTGCGTCGACACGGACGAAGTGAAGATCGAGCGGCTGTCGCGCGGCCAGATCCCGATCTACGAGCCGGGACTTGACGTTCTGGTCGCCGGCAACGTCGCCGTCGGACGGCTTGCCTTCACAACCGATCTTGCCGCCGCGGTGCGCGGCGCGGACGCCGTGTTCATCGCGGTCGGGACGCCGTCGCGGCGCGGCGACGGTCATGCGGATCTGAGCTATGTGACCGCCGCGGCCGAGGCGATCGCGGCCTGCGCCGAGGAGCCGCTATTGCTGGTCACGAAGTCGACGGTTCCGGTCGGCACCGGCGACGAGATCGAGGCGATCGTTCACCGCGTCCGGCCGGACCTCGATTTCGATGTGGCCTCAAATCCGGAGTTCCTGCGCGAAGGCTCGGCGATCGACGATTTCAAGCGCCCGGACCGGGTGGTGATCGGGGCGGAGAGCGAGCGGGCGCGGGAGGTGATGCGGCTGCTCTATCGGCCGCTGTTCCTCAATGAGACCCCGATCGTATTCACCAGCCGCCGCACCGCGGAACTCACCAAGTATGCCGCCAACGCCTTCCTTGCGACGAAGGTCGCCTTCATCAACGAGATCGCCGATATCTGCGAGCGCACCGGCGCCAATGTGCAGGACGTGGCGCGCGGCATCGGGCTCGACCGGCGGATCGGCGGAAAGTTTCTCCATGCCGGACCCGGCTTCGGCGGATCCTGCTTTCCCAAGGACACGCTCGCCCTGGTCCGCACGGCGGATGAAGCGGGTGTCCAGACGCGGATCGTGACGGCCGTCATCGAAAGCAATACCGCGCGCAAGAAGGGGCTCGCCGACCGCATCATCGAGGCATGCGGCGGCTCCGTGGCCGGGTGTCGGTTGGCCGTGCTGGGCCTGTCGTTCAAGCCGAACACCGACGACATGCGCGATGCCCCCTCGATCGACATCGTCGAGACGCTGACCAGGGCCGGGGCCCAAGTCGCCGTCTACGATCCGGTGGCGATGCCGGAGGCGCGCAAGCTGCCGGAGTTCCGGCGCGCTGTCTGGACCGGCGGTTCCTACCAGGCCATCGAGGGTGCGTCGGCGCTGGTGATCGTCACGGAATGGGACGAGTTTCGCGCCCTCGACCTCGACGAGGTCAGGCGGCTGATGGCCCGCCCTCTGGTGATCGACCTGCGCAACATCTATACGCCCGAGGAGATGCTGCGATCCGGGCTGGGTTATGTCTCGATCGGACGTCCTCCCGTACCGGCTGGTCAGATGGTCACGGCCTCGACCGGCGATCAATCTCAGTCCGAGCCCTTGGCTGCGAATGTGAGTCGATAGCATCGGGTCGTGTCGGGGGCGTCCAGGTCGGGGCGCTCGACCATGAGGCGATGTCGCGAATGGGTGAACCGGAGTGACGACAGCAACGATCGACAGCGAGCCAGCCGCCCCGGCCGTACACACGGGGACGGGTGTCCGGCGGATCGCCCAATTCATCGATGGCAGGTATGGTGAGGTGCGCGCCGGCCGTTCGTTCGAGGACCGCTTCCCGGCTACGGGCGAGGTGACGGCGCTCGTTCAGGAATCGACGGCTGACGATGTCGATGCTGCCGTCACCGCGGCCAGGAAGGCGCTGAGGGGGCCATGGGGCCGCATGTCGGTTCCCGAGCGGATCGCGATCCTGAGGCGCATCGTCGACGAGGTGAACCGCCGGTTCGACGACTTCCTGCGCGCGGAGATTCTCGACACCGGCAAGCCCGTTTCGCTGGCAAGGCAGATCGACATTCCGCGCGGCGCCGCGAACTTCGCGGTCTTTGCCGACCTGATCGCCACGATGGGCACGGAGGTATTTCAGACCCCGACTCCCGACCGGGCCGATGCGCTCAACTACACGATCCGCGTCCCGCGCGGCGTCATCGCCGTGATCTGTCCGTGGAATCTGCCGCTGTTACTGATGACCTGGAAGGTTGCGCCTGCACTCGCTTGCGGCAACACCGTCGTGGTGAAGCCGTCCGAGGAGACGCCGGCGACGGCGGCGCTGCTCGGCGAGGTGATGAATGCCGTCGGTGTACCGCCAGGCGTCTACAATGTCGTGCACGGCTTTGGCCCGGGATCGGCCGGCGAGTTCCTGACCAGCCATCCTGACGTCGATGGCATCACCTTCACCGGCGAGTCGGTTACGGGCGAGGCGATCATGCGCGCCGCCGCCACCGGGGTCCGCCCGGTCTCGCTGGAGCTCGGCGGCAAGAACCCCGGCCTGGTTTTCGACGATGCCGACCTCGACGCCGCCGTCGAGGGGTTGTCGCGCGCGTGCTTCTCCAACACCGGCCAGGTGTGCCTCGGCACCGAGCGGCTTTATGTCCAGCGCGGCATCTTCGAGGCTTTCGTGGAACGGTTCTGCGAACGGGCAAAGCGGTTCCGCTTCGGTGATCCGTTCAGCAACGAGACAACGCTTGGCCCGCTCGTCAGCCAGGTGCATCGCGAGAAGGTTCTGTCCTTCTACGACATGGCCCGACGCGAGGGCGCGACCGTTCTGGTCGGCGGGGGTGTACCGAACGTGCCGGGATTTGCATCCGGCTATTGGGTCGAGCCCACGGTATGGACCGGCCTGCCACAGTCCTCGCCCGTCGTGTCCGACGAGATCTTCGGGCCATGCACCCACGTCATGCCGTTCGACGATGAGGATGAGGCCGTCGCGCTCGCCAATGACACGCGTTACGGACTGGCCACCTCGATCTGGACGCGCGACGTCTCGCGCGCCCATCGCGTGGCCTCGCGGATAGACGTCGGGGTCGCCTGGATCAACTGCTGGTTCCTGCGTGACCTCAGGACGCCGTTCGGCGGCGCCAAGAGATCCGGTGTCGGCCGCGAGGGCGGCGCGCATTCGCTGGAGTTCTACACCGAGCTGCGCAACATCTGCGTGAAGCTGTAACGGCCGCGTTCCACCCTCGTGACGGACATCGCGGTCACATCTGCGCGGCTCGGGCCTTGTTCCAGGCGGATCGGCACGGGATCTTGCTCCGGTCGCAGCGGTCGGCGTAGCGGGCAGCGATCTCGGTGACCTCCCGCATCAGTCCCTCGCGCAGTGTTATGGGCTCCAGTCCGAGCTGCAGGAATCGGTCGTTCCTGACGTGCAGGTCATTCTCGTCGGCTTCGACGCGTGGGTTCGGTACGTGATCGATCGCAGCCCCCGTCATGTCGGCGATCATCCGGGCGAGGTCGCCGACCCGGTGGGTCTCGGTCATCTGGTTGAGGATATTGACGCGCTCGCCACTCTGCGGCGGATTCTCGATCGCAAGCTGAATGCAGCGCACCGTATCCTGGATGTGGATGAATGCCCGAGTCTGGCCGCCCGTTCCGTGCACGGTGAGCGGGTAGCCGACCGCGGCCTGCATCAGAAAGCGGTTGAGGACGGTGCCGTAGTCACCATCGTAGTCGAACCGGTTGATCAGACGCTCGTCGAGTCGCGTCTCGGCGGTCTGCGTGCCCCAAACGATACCCTGGTGCAGGTCGGTCACCTTCAGCCCGTCGTTCTTGTTGTAAAAGAAGAAGAACAGCTGATCCTGGGTCTTGGTCATGTGGTAGATCGACCCGGGATTGGCGGGGTAGAGGATCTGCTGGTCGACGAGGCCGCCGTCGGTCTCGACCTTGATATCGAGATAGCCTTCCGGGATCTTCATGCCGGCCGAGCCGTAGCCGTAGACGCCCATCGTGCCGAGATGCACGAGATGGATGTCAAGTCCCGATTCCACGATCGCGGCGCAGACGTCGTTGGTGGCCGACAGATTGTTCCGGACCGTATAACGCTTGTGCCAGGACGACTTCATCGAGTACGGCGCAGCGCGTTGCTCGGCGAAGTGGACGACGGCATCCGGCGCCTCGTCGCGCAGCAGCGACAGCAGGCGGTGATAATGCTCGCCGACGGTAAATCGGTGCACGGGGATCCGCCGGCCCGATATCTCCTCCCAGGCGGCGATGCGCTCGCCGAGCGGGCGTATCGGCGTCAGCGACTCCACCTCGAGCTCTACGTCGATCTTGCGACGGGAGAGGTTGTCGACGATGACAACGTCATGGCCGAGCTTGGAAAGGTGCAGGGCGGTCGGCCAGCCGCAGAAGCCGTCGCCACCCAATACGATGACCTTCATGGATACACCCTGATCCGATCTGGATTGCGCAGTCGGGTCCCTGACGCACTAAACACAGGAGCGGTTGCGCGCGCAACCGACCGGCGCAGGTCCGACTAGCGTGGAAAGAGGTCACGATAGGCTGGCCACCGGGCCGGACCGCGCCCGCCCTGACCGGCCTCGTAAACCGCCCTGCAGATCGCCCGGGCGAGACAGCGGGCAGCCGCCGCGCCGATCCGCATCATGTCGACCACCGGGTCGTTCATCGGCTTCCTGCCGGTTGCCACCGCAAAGACCGTGTCGCCATCGAGCGGCGTGTGCACGGGATGGATCGCGCGCGCCATTCCGTCCTGTGCCATCACGGCGAGACGTTTCGCTTCTGCCTTGGTGAGTACCGCGTCTGTGGCGACCAGCGCCGGCGTCGTCGACGAGAGGGCATCGAGCTTGGAGTAGGGCGCGAGCGCTGCCTCGTCGACATGGGCCGGCAGGCCATGGCCGCCATACTCCGCACCGGCCTCCCACGCCCCGGCCCAGAAATGCGGGCCATCGCCGATCGTCACGCGGCCGACGCAATTGACCGCGACGATCGCGGCGACTGTGTAGCCGTCGTCGGTGACTGCCGAGGCGGTGCCGAGTCCGCCGCGCAGCGTTGCGGTGGTCGCGCCGAGACCCGCGCCGACCGAGCCGATGGCGAAGTCCTTGGCGGCCAATTCGCAAGCTGCCCAGCCGAGTTCGCGATAGGGCGGGAATTTCCCCCAATTCTTGTCGCCGCCATTGATCAGATCGAACAGGATCGCCTGCGGAACGATCGGTACGGTAACCGGGCCGACGGCAAAGCCGCGGCCCTTGTCCCGCAGCCAAGCCTGGACGCCGGAGGCGGCATCGAGGCCATACGCGGACCCGCCGGAGATCACGACCGCATCGACGCGCGGCACCGTCATCTCCGGCGCGAGCAGTTCGGTGTCGCGGGTACCTGGCCCGCCACCACGCACGTCGACGGACGCCACCGAGGGCTCGTCGCACAGTATGACCGTGGTGCCGGACATCAGACGATCGTCGTCGGCATTGCCAACCGAGAGACCGGCGACATCGGTGAGGCTGTTTCTTGGTCCCGGAGTCATCGCGTCAGGGCCTCTCGTGCCGAATCCCGCGCAAGGTGGGCGGGGTCGGACCGACAGTCGGGCGAACGGACGGAGGCGATGGCAGGAAGAAGGCCCGGCGCGGGACCGGGCCTTCCCTGGAAACCGGTTGCCCGACGATCAGTTCAGATAATCGTAGGCGCCGTCCTTCCATTCGTAGAAGACGTACCCCGGCAGCGAAACGTCGCCGACCTCGTTGAAGGAAAGCTTGCCGAGAACGGTGTCGAACTCGCCCTCGTTGAGCGCCTTGACCACGGCGTCATAGTCGGTCGAGCCGGCCTTCTCGACCGCCTGTGCCCAGGTCTGGATCGCGGCGTAGGTGTAGAGCACGTAGCCCTCGGGCTCGATGCCCTTGGCACGGAAGGCTTCGACCACCGGTGCGGCATCCGGGTTCTTGCGCGGATCCGGCGAGAAGGTCATCAGGGTGCCCTGGCCGGCGTCGCCGGTGATCTGCCAGTACTCGTCGGTAACCAGCGCATCACCCGAGATCAGCAGCGCGTCCATGCCCTGATCGCGCATCTGGCGGACGATAAGGCCGGCCTCGGTGTGGTAACCGCCGACATAGACGACGTCGATATTCTCGGACTTGAGCTTGGAGACGAGCGCGGTGTAGTCCTTCTCGCCCGCCGTGTAGGCCTCGTAGAGGGCTTCCTGCTTCCCAGCCTCGTTCATGTACTTCTTGGTCTCATCAGCGAGACCTTTGCCGTAGGCCGACTTGTCATGAAGGATCGCGATCTTCTTGTCGCCGAACTTCTCGGCCAGGAACTTGCCGGCCACCTGACCTTGCTGGTCGTCGCGGCCGCAGACGCGGAATACGCCGGGACCGGGGCGCTCGTCGGTGAACTTCGGATTGGTCGAGGCCGGCGAAATCTGGATGATGCCTTCCTCCGCATAGACTTGGCTGGCAGGGATCGAGGATCCCGAGCAGAAATGCCCGGCCATCAGCGCAATCGACTTGCCGACCATCTGGTTGGCCACGGCCACGGCCTGCTTCGGATCGCAGGCATCGTCGCCAACCTCGAGCACGAGCTTCTGACCGAGCACGCCGCCGGCGGCGTTGATGTCGGCGACAGCCTGCTCCGCACCCGCCTTCATCTGCGCGCCGAACGAGGCGTACTGGCCGGTCATCGGACCGGCAGTGGCGATCGTGATGTCGGCATGCGCGGCACCCGCGGCGGCAATGCCGAAGGACAGCGCCAGTCCCGTCAACAGTTGCTTCTTCATGAAGTCGACTCCCTCCAGAATGCGGGCCGGTTCGGCCCCTGGGTTTCTCCCGGGACGAGCCCGGTTGAAGCCTATATTGCACGGATTTTCGGGATTAGGAACAGCTGGCGGATGAAACGTCGGCAATGATTCGCCAGCATTCAGGATCGCCGATCCCTCCAGCCGAAGGGACCGGCCCGTTCATAGAGCCAGCCGTACTGCGTAACCATCTGGCGAACCCGCATCAGACGGAATCCGAGCGCTCCGAAAACACCCAGGATGACAAGGTCGACAAGATAATAGTGCAGCGACAGCAGCGAGCCGCCGAACAGCGAGAAATGCAGGAACCGGGCGGCGGCGGCGAGCAGCAGCAAATAGGTCGGCAGCTGCCATACCGGGCGCCAGGTCGAGGCGATCGCGCGGCCGGTCATGAAGGCGGCGGCGCCGCCGAGGCAGACCGTCACCAGAAGGAACACGCCGAAACTGCTTTCCCAGAGAAGTCCCATGTGCGCCTCAATGCCGTCCGCCTTCGAGATAGGCCGAGCGAACCTCCTCCCGGGCCAGCAGCTCGCTGCCACTGCCGCTCATCGTGATCGATCCGTTGACCATCACATAGCCGCGATGAGCGAGCTTCAGCGCATGGTAGGCATTCTGCTCGACCAGGAACACGGTGAGCCCCTCGACCCGGTTCAGTTCGCCGATCACCTCGAAGATCTGCTTGACGATCAGCGGCGCCAGCCCGAGCGAGGGTTCGTCCAGCAGCAGCAGCCGCGGGCGGCTCATCAGCGCGCGCGCGATCGCCAGCATCTGCTGTTCGCCTCCCGACAGCGTTCCACCGCGCTGGGCCGACCGCTTCTTGAGCACGGGGAACAGCGTGTAGACCCGCTCGAGATCCTCGTCGAAATGCGACAGGTCGGTGATCGAGGCGCCCATCTGCAGGTTCTCGAATACCGTCATTCTCGGGAAGATCCTGCGTCCCTCGGGCGACTGGGCGATCCGCAGCCGCATGATCTCGTGCGTCGGCATGCGCGTGATGTCGATGCCGTCGAAAAGGATCGTGCCGGCGCTCGCCCGCGGATTGCCGCAGATGGTCATCATCAGCGTCGACTTGCCGGCCCCGTTTGCCCCGATCAGCGTGACGATCTCGCCGGACCGGACATCCAGATCGACGCCCCGCAACGCAATGATCTTGCCGTAGTGCGTTTCGACGCCGCGCACCGACAGCAGTGGCGGAGAGGAATCGGCCGCGCTCATGCCCGCCCTCCGTCCGCGTCGATGGCGCCGACCTCGCGTTCAACCTCGTTGACCTCCTCGTCCTCGACGCCGAGATAGGCGGCGATCACCGAGGGATCGTTGCGCACCTGTTCGGGCGTTCCGTCCGAAATCTTCTCGCCGTAGTCGAGAACGATGACGTGGTCGGATATCTCCATCACGACGCTCATGTCATGCTCGATCAGCAGCACCGAGGTGGAATGCCTGTCGCGGATGTAACGCAGAAGCTCGTTGAGCTCCGCCGACTCGCGCGGGTTGAGGCCGGCGGCCGGTTCGTCAAGGCAAAGCAGCTCCGGCTCCGTGCACATGGCGCGGGCGATCTCGAGCCTGCGCTGGGCGCCGTAGGGCAGGTCGGCGGCCGGATCGTCGGCACGATCGGTGAGATTGATCTGGTCAAGCCAGTACTTGGCCTTTTCCACGGCAGCCCGTTCCGAGCGGCGGAAATGCGCCAGTCCGAAGATGCCGCCCAAGGTATAGTAGGAATCGACCATCAGCCGGTTGTGCTGGGCAACCATCAGGTTTTCCAGAACCGTCATTCCGCCGAACAGGCGGATGTTCTGGAACGTGCGGGCAACCTTCGCCTGCGCGGCGATGCGGAAGTCGGGCATCCGCTCCAGGAGGAAGGTCTCGCCGCTCGCCCGACGCATGGTGATCATCCCCTCGGTCGGCTTGTAGAAGCCGGTCAGGCAGTTGAACACCGTCGTCTTGCCGGCGCCGTTCGGGCCGATGATCGCGGTGATGTCGCCGCGCCCCACCGAGAAGCTCAAATTGTCGACGGCGACAAGCCCGCCGAACCGCATGGTCAGGTGCTCGACGGTGAGCACGGGGTCTTCCTGCCATCGCGGCCTCGTCGCCGCCTGGTTTGCCGCAGTCGTCATCCGTGGCCCTCTCCGACCATGTCGGCGCCGATCGCCTTGCGTTTCGTCAGGGCAATCGACGGTTGGCGGGTGGCGATCAGGCCGCGCGGGCGCCAGACCATGATCACCACCATCGCCAGTCCGAAGAACAGCATCCGGTACTGCTCGAACTCGCGGAAATACTCGAACCCTCCGATCATCACCACCGCCGCGATGACAACGCCGATCTGGCTGCCGAGGCCGCCGAGCACGACGATCGCCAGGATCAGGGCCGACTCGATGAAGGTGAAGGATTCGGGGCTGATGAAACCCTGTCGCGTTGCGAAGAACGAACCGGCGAAGCCGCCGAACATCGCACCGATCGCGAAGGCGGTCAGCTTGGTGTTGGTGGTGTTGATACCGAGCGACCGGCAGGCGATCTCGTCCTCGCGCAGCGCTTCCCAGGCCCGGCCGACCGGCAGGCGGCGCAGGCGCAGCGTCACGAAGTTGGTGATGAGCGCGAGGACCAGGATCAGGTAATAGAGAAAGATGATCCGGTGCATCGGGCTGAACTCGAGCCCGAAGAACGCGGCAAAACCGTCCTCGCCGCGTTCGAACTCGAGACCGAAGAATGATGGGCGCGGAATGCCGGAGATGCCGTTCGGTCCGTTGGTGAACTCGTACCAGTTGAGCAGCACCACCCTGATGATCTCGCCGAAGGCAAGGGTGACGATCGCCAGATAGTCGCCACGCAGCCGCAGGACGGGGAATCCGAGGATGATCCCCCAGAACGCGGCCAGGATCCCCGCGAGCGGCAGACAGATCCAGAAGCCAAGGTCGAAATGCTGTGCGAGCAGGGCATAGGAATAGGCGCCGACCGCGTAGAACGCCACGTAACCCAGATCGAGCAGGCCGGCGAGTCCGACGACGATGTTGAGCCCCCAGCCGAGCATCACGTAGGTCAGGACAAGGATCGACAGATCCATGACGTAGCGGTCGGATATCGGCAGGAACGGCAGCACCAGGGCAAAGCCGAGCAGGGCAGGGCCGAAGTACTTGCCGAGCGCCTCGCCATGGCGGGCGAGCGGCATGCCACCGGGCCGGCGGAACCACTTGTCGCCGATCGGGACCGGTATCACCCGCCGCCAGACGAACAGGTCGAGCAGGAATCGGCCGACGAACACCACTGCGACGGCAATGAAGACGGACGGCCAGTCCTGGACGATGATCAGCCCGCTGTTGCCGGCCGACGTGGTCGTGCGCAGCCCCATGATTGGTGCTGCGAGCGCGAACGTCACCACCGCGGCAAGGCCCGCATCCTTCAGCGCGCCAGCGACGCGGTTGGATTCCGAAACGGCAGCCGGGTTTGCTGTCATACCTTTTCGACCTCCGGCTTGCCGAGGATGCCGGAGGGCATGAAGATCAGCACCACCGCCAGGATCGAGAAGGCCGCTACATCCTTGTACTCGATCGAGAAATAGGCCGACCAGAAGGTCTCGATGAGGCCGATCAGCAGACCGCCCAGCATGGCGCCGGGCAGGGAGCCGATGCCGCCCAGCACGGCCGCCGTGAATGCCTTTATGCCGGCGAGGAAGCCGATGTAGAAGTCGATCACGCCATAGTAGAGCAGATACATCATGCCCGCGACGGCAGCGAGCGAGGCGCCCATGACGAAGGTCAGCGAGATCGTCCGGTCGACGTTGACGCCCACCAGCGCGGCCATCTTGCGGTCCTGCTCACAGGCGCGCTGCGCCCGTCCGAGGGAGGTGCGGGCGATGATCAGCGCAAAGATGGCCATCAATGCCACCGTCGTCACCACGATGACGATCTGGATGATCGACAGGTTGACCCGGAAGGTGCCGGCGGCGGTCTGCAGCTCCATGAGCGTGAAGCCGCCGGAGATGATCGGTTGCAGCGGCTTGACCCGCGCGCCCTGGACGATCTGCACATAGTTCTGCAGCACGATCGACATGCCGATCGCAGTGATTAGCGGCGCCAGTCTGAACGAGGTGCGCAGCGGCCGGTAGGCGAGGCGCTCGACTGTCCAGCCATAGGTCGCCGTCAGCGCCATGGCGATGACCAGCACCAGCATCAGCGCCAGGATCATGACGGCGAGTGACATGCCCGCGGTGACGCCGATGAGAATGATGAAGATCAGCGATATGAAGGCGCCGATCATGAAGATGTCGCCGTGGGCGAAGTTGATCATGCCGATGATCCCGTAGACCATCGTGTAGCCAATGGCGATCAGCCCGTAGATCGAGCCGAGCGTGACGCCGTTGATCAGCTGCTGGAGAAAGTACTCCATGCGCGAGAGCCCCCTCGAAGAAGCGCCGGCCGATCTTGGTCGGTTCTTGGCCGGTATCGCGTCGGGCCCGTGCGGACCCCCTCACTGGTCATAGCAACCCGTCCCATAAGTGACAATCACCGAGCTTGTCCGACCATGGTCAACCCATCGCCCGTGGCAGGAAAAGCACGATCCATGGTACCGCCGTCAGGAGCGCGACGCGGACCAGTTCCGCCCCCAGGAACGGCAGGACACCGCGATAGGTCGCAGTCATCGGCACGTCGCGGGCCATCGAGTTGATGATGAAGATGTTCATGCCGACCGGCGGCGTGACGAGGCCGAGTTCGACGACGATCAGCACCAGGATCCCGAACCAGATCGCGGTTTCCTCGGGACTCATGCCGAAATCGAGCGTCATGATCAGCGGGAAGAAGATCGGCACGGTGAGCAGGATCATCGACAGCGAATCCATCACGCAGCCGAACACGAGATAGGCAAACAGGATCAGGGTCAGCACCAGCCAGGGACTGAGACCCGACGCGGCCACCCAGTCGGCGGTGAATTGCGGAAGCTGGGTGAAGGCGAGAAAGGTATTGAACACCTGCGCACCGAACACGATGAAATAGATCATCGCGGTCGATACCGCTGTCGCCAGCAGCGCGTCGGCAAGGCCCTTCCAGTCGAGACCGCCGGAGCGCATCGCCAGTAGGCCGGTTCCTGCCGCGCCGATGGCGGCGGCCTCCGTCGGCGTGAACCAGCCGACATAGATGCCTCCGATCACGAGCGCGAAGATCAGCGCGACCGGCCAGATCTCGACGAGGGCGCGCAGCCGTTCGCGGGCCGGTACCCGCTCGCCGGCCATTGCCGCCGTCGGCACCGTGCGCACATAGATGGCGATCACCAGCATGAAGCCGATCGCCGCGAGCAGTCCGGGCACGAAGGCGGCGATGAACATCTTGACGATGTTCTGTTCGGCGAGGATCGCGTAGATCACCAGGACGATCGACGGCGGGATCAGGATGCCGAGGGTTCCGCCCGCGGCCAGCGTCCCGGTCGCAAGCGCGCCGGAATACCCGTAGCGGCGCATCTCGGGGAGCGCCACCTGCGCCATCGTGGCCGCCGTGGCGAGCGACGATCCGCAGATCGCCCCGAAGCCTGCACAGGCTCCGACGGCTGCCATTGCGACGCCACCCTTGCGGTGGCCCAGAAACGCAGCCGCAGCCCGGAATAATGCCCGCGAGATGCCGCCCTTGGTCGCGAACTGACCCATCAGCAGGAACATCGGGATGATCGACAGGCTGTGGTTCGACAGGACGTCGTAGGTGAGCGACTTGAGGCTCGCCAGGATCGGAACCCAGCCGGCGACGAGACCAGTCCCGACGATGCCGCAGATCAGCATGGCAAGCCCGATCGGCACCCTGAGGAAGATCATCCCGAGCAGCACCGGGAAGGAGAGGAGGGCGATTTCCAGGCGGTCCATCAGTCCCCGTCACGTCCCTGCGCGATCTCGTTGATCGATCGCCAGACGGTATAGAGCGCGGTCAGCGCGAAGGCCCAGAGCCCGACCACCGCCCCGGCATAGCCATACCAGACCGGCATCTGCAGGATCATGGTGGTTTCGCCGTAGCGCATCTTGTCGGCCAAACCGAGTTGCAGGCGCCAGGCGATGATGGCGACCGCGCCGGTCATCAGTACATTGCCGACAAGGGTCAGCACCGCCCGTCCGCGCGGGGGCAGCCGGGTGATGAAGACGTCGACGGTGACGTGGCCCCTCCTGAGCTGGCACCACGGCAGGAAGGTGCATACGGCCACGGCACACCCGGCCGAGACCAGTTCGAAGTCACCGGGTATCGGTCCCGGTCGGAATGGCAGGAAATCGATCCAGCCGGCCATTCCGCGCCCCGTGATGCTGATGACCGACAGGATCACCAGCACGATCAGCAGAACTCCGCCGGTCAGGGCGAGTGCCGCGGCGAACCGCCCGATCCACAACCCCACCCGTGCTTCGAGTGCGGGGGCGATACCGGCGGGCGGATGGGTCAGCTGCGGCATGCCGAGGCAAGTCTCTCGTCCGTGAGGCCGCGGCGGAGCGGGTTCCGCTCCGCCGCCGATGGCATCCCTTGCCGGGTGCCGTCGACTCTCGTGTCCGCTCAGCTCCCCGACGCGTACTTTGCGATCAGAGCCTTGGCATCTTCATACCGTGCCTGGCCATCGAGACCCTTGTCATTCATCTCGGCAATCCAGGCGTCGATGACAGGCTGCGACGCCTCCTTCCAGCGCTGCGTCTCGGCCTCGTCCAGGATGATGATCGTGTTGCCGCGTGCCTCGGCGGCAGCCTTGCCGGGAATGTCGCCCTCGTCCATCACGCGGCCGGCCCATCTCGCAGTCTCGAGACCGGAATTGTCATCGATGACCTTCTTCAGGTCGTCCGGAAGCGACTCGTACTTGTCCTTGTTCATGGCGAAGATGAAGAAGCTCGTGTAGAGCCCTCGGTCGCCTGAAAAACCGGTATGCGTGTCGACGAGCTCCGCGACCTTGAGTGGCCGCGTCACCTCCCACGGGATCACCGTGCCGTCGATGACGCCCTTCGAAAGGGCTTCGGGAACCGCCGGGACCGGCATGCCGACTGGCGTTGCGCCGAGCTGCTCCAGCAGCTTGGTGATGACGCGGGTCGGGCCGCGCAGCTTGAGGCCCTGCATGTCCTCGAGCTTGCGGACGCCGTCTCCCTTCACGTGCAGCAGGCCGGGGCCGTGGGTGTGGACGGCGATGATGTGGACGTCGGCGAATTCATCGCGCAGGTGCTTGTCGTAGAATTCCCATGCGGCCTGCGAGGTCGCCTCGCCGCTGGCCGGCATGAACGGCAGCTCGAACGCCTCGGTGCCGGGGAACCGGCCGGGGGTATATCCCGGCAGCGTCCAGACGATGTCGGCGACGCCATCGCGCACCTGATCGTAGAGCGCCGGCGGCGCACCCCCGAGCTGCATGGCCGGATACAGCTCGAACTTGATGCGGCCGTTCGACTCCGCCTCGACCTTCTCCGCCCACGGCTTGATGAAATTCGCCGGGATCGGCGCCTGGGCCGGCAGGAACTGATGGATCTTGAGGACGACATCCTGGGCCAAGGCCGGGATCGCCGTCGAGCCCAGCAGCGCGATCGCGGCTGTGAGCGCAAGAGCGGTGCGTCTCATGGAAGACCTCCCAAGGGCAGTTGTTTCGCATCTGGCTGCCGTTCGCATGCGGCAGTCCATCCTGAAGTGCCTCTGACTATCCGCGATGGCCGGACGGTGCGCAACCGAGAGCCGGCGTCGGATGGTCGTATGTCGATCGCTTGTTCGCATTGCGAGCGCAAGCACCGCTCATTCCGCGTTCACCGGCCCGCCTTGCCAGCCTATCATGATAGATCCGGCCCCTGCCGGCCGGAGTTCGAGGAGTGCACTGGCCGTTCCCCGACTCTTGCCATCCCTACAGTAGCCAGAGATGCCGACGAGCGCCGCGATCCCGCAATTCCATCTCTACGGCGAGCACGCGGACGATCACGTCTTCGATTTCGTCCACATCGAAACCATCGCCTCACGATCCTGGCGGCATGGCTGGCAGATCGCGCCGCACAGTCACCGCCATCTCGGCCAGATCCTGTTCATCGCGGCCGGCCGCGGCGAAATGACGTTCGAGGAGTCGCTGCTGCCCTTTGCCGCACCGGTGCTGATCTTCGTGCCGCCGCTGGCAGTGCACGGCTTCCGCTTCGAGGCGGGGACCCGAGGTCATGTGCTGTCCTATTCGCGCGACGTCGTCGGCGCGACGCCGGCGGCAGGCGAATCTCTCGCCGGGCAACTCGCCGAGGGACATCGACGGATCCTCGTCCCGTTCGGGCCGCAGGACGACCTGTCTCGCCTGACTGACCTGTTCGACCTGCTCGCCGAGGAGCATGAACTCGGCCGGGACGGGTACCGGCTCGCCATGCGTGCCTGCCTGACTCTACTGGTCATTGAGGCCGGCCGGGTCGCCGCGAGCCGCTTGCGTCACGACAGTGTGACACTACGGCGCAGCGACACGACGGTCGAGCGGCTGCTCGATCTGGTCGAGTCGGAGTTCCGGCGGACGCGGCGGCTCGCGGACTACGCCGAGGCGCTCGGCCTGACGGCCGACCGGCTGAACGATCACTGCAAGCGGGTGGCGGGCGTCACCGCGGGCCATCTGGTCCGCCAGCGGGTTGTCACGGAGGCGAAGCGCCAGCTGATGTTCACCGATCAGTCGGTCAGCGAGATCGCCTATGATCTGGGATTCAACGACCCGACGCACTTCACCCGCTTCTTCCGCCGCTATACCGGCATCACCCCCCAGGCATTCCGCGAGGGTCGTCCACGGCCCAGAGGGCGCGAAATGGCGGGCCAGCCCGGATCGCGGCGTTAGGAGTGCACGGAATCCATCTCGGCGAACACCTCCTTGGCATGCCGGAACGCCGTATTGGCCGCCGGCACACCGCAGTAGATCGCCGCTTGCAGGAGCGCCTCGATGACCTCGCCGCGGGTCACCCCGCAGGCGGCCGAGGCGCGCAGATGCAACTTGAACTCCTCCTCGTGGCCAAGGGCGAGCAGCATCACCAGCGTCAGCAGGCTGCGCGTGCGTCGGTCGAGACCGGGACGATCCCATATCTCGCCCCAGGCATAGCGGGTGATCAGGTTCTGGAAGTCGCGATCGACCTCGGTCGCACGTGCCGTCGCGCGGTCGACATGGGCATCGCCGAGCACGGCCCGGCGATTCGCCATGCCACGTTCAAATCGGGCGCTGTCGTCCATTTCAGGCTCTCAGGAACGTTGAAACAGTATCGTTAAAGGCTTCTTCCTGTTCGATATTCGACAGATGGGCCGCCTCCAGAATGCTGAGCCGCGCACCGGGAATGCTTGACGCAAGCTCCTCGGCCATGCTCGCCGGGGTGGCGGGGTCGCGGCTGCCGCCGACCACCAGGGTTGGAATGCGGATGGACGTCACGGCCTCGCGCTGGTCCATGTCGCGGATCGCCGCGCAGCAGCCGGCATAGCCTGCTGCCGGCGTATCCAGCAGCATCCGTCGCACGGGCGCGACCTTGTCGGGACGGGCAGCCCGGAATTCCGGCGTGAACCATCGTTCGATTACCGCATCGGTCACCGCCGCCATTCCCGCGCTCGTCACCGCCTCGATACGTTGCGACCAGAGCTCCGGCGGGCCAAGTCGTGCGCCCGTGTTGCACAGCACCAGCCGGTCGAGACGGTCCGGCGCGTTGATGCCGAGCCACATGCCGACCATGCCGCCCATCGACAGGCCGCAGAACCGCGCCCTGGCAATGCCGAGCGCGTCGAGCAGCGTCAGCACGTCCCGCCCGAGCCGCTCGATCGTGTAGTTGCCTGCCGGTGCGTCGGATCGTCCATGGCCGCGACTGTCGTATCGCAGTATCCGGAAGTCATCCGCCAGCGCTGCGGCCTGACCGTCCCACATTTCGAGTCGGGTGCCGAGAGAGTTCGACAGGACCAGCCACGGCTTGCCCGCCGAACCCGAGATTTCATGGTAGATCCGCGTTCCGTCCGCTTCGATATGGGGCATCTGTCCTCCTGCGAACCTCAGTCTCGGCGCCGCGTCCAGCGCGCGACGGCTTCGTCGATACTCGCTCCGGCAACGCCGAGATAGGCTTCCGGCCGGAACGCCTCAGCGATGCCCTCGCGTCCCAGCACGGCCAGCACCGTCTCATCCTGTTCGGCGAGGCGCCGAAGCGTCGGGCCGCCCGTGATGGTCCGGCGTGCGAGGTCTGCGACCAGCCGGTGCGCCTCCAGTCGTCCGAGTCTGGGTGCGAGCGCCATCATCAGCGCCTCGGACATCAGCGTCCCGCCGCCGGTCTCCAGATTGGCGCGCATCCGGGCCGGATCGACCTCCAGCCCCTCGATCACCTCGCCGACATGCGACAGCGCGCCCGCTGCGCCCAGCAGCAGGTCCGGCAGGACCGTCCACTCCATGTGCCAACCGCCCGCGCCGCGTTCGTGCTCCTGCGGCAGCGCGGAGATCAGATCAGCGGCGAGCCCGTTTGCGCGCAGGGCCGCGGCGCGGACGGCGGGAGCTGCCACGGGATTGCGCTTCTGGGGCATGGTCGAGGATCCGCCCTTGCCCGGCGCGGCCGGTTCGAAGGCCTCTGCGATCTCCGCCTGCATCAGCAGGGCGACATCGCCCGCGATCTTCGCAAGCGTTCCCGTAAGCACGGCCACTTCGCAGCCCAATCGGGCGATCCTGTCGCGAGACGTGTGCCAGGCGAGGTGCGGCACCGGCAATTCGAGGAGCTGGCCGAGCCGCTCGCGTACCGTCGCTGCCGCCACCCCCAATGCTGCCAGCGTCCCCACCGCCCCGCCGAATTGCAGGAGGCAGGCATCGGCGGCAGCCGCGCCGAGTCGCTCGCGGCAACGCATCGTCATATCCAGCCATTGGGCGGCCTTGAACCCGAGTGTAATCGGAAGTGCGGGCTGCAACAGCGTGCGCCCGGGCATGACGGTGTCGCGATGGGCGAGGGCAAGGGCGGCCAGTCCGTCGCACAGGCGGATCAACTCGCTGTCCAGCAGCGCGACGGCGCGGCGCCCGACAAGGGACGTCGCGGTGTCGATCACGTCCTGGCTGGTCGCCCCCCAGTGTACCCAGCCGCGTCCCGGCTCTGCACAGTGGGCGGTGAGCGCCTTGACCAGCGGAATCGCCGGATTGCCGGCGGTGCGGGTCGCCGCCGCCAGCGCTCTGGTGTCGGCCGTGAAGCTGCGGCAGGCCGCTTCGATCGCCTCGGCGGCGTCCGGCGGGATGATACCGGCGTCTGCCTCGGCCCGGGCGAGCGCCGCTTCAAACGCCAGCATCGCGTCGATCCGCGATTCGTCTCCCAGCACTTCGCGCATGGCCCGGGTCGTGAACAGCGATGACAGCAATGCGGAATCCACGTCGAAATTGCCCCCTGTGCGACCGCTGGCGCGAAGACTATGCGCCCCGCGGGGGTGGAGTCACGCGCCAACGCTGCAATCCGGTTGCGCCTGCGCTACAGTCTCGCCCCGTCGTGCAGGAGGATTGGCCCATGTCGATGAAGATGTCCGGTGAGGTCGAGCTGCCCGCCGACCGGCAGACCGTGTGGAACGCGCTCAACGATCCCGCCGTCCTGGCGGCCTGCATCCCCGGTTGCGAGAGCTTCGAGAAGGTGAGCGACACCGAATTCGCGGCTGTCGCGGTCAGCAAGATCGGCCCCGTCAAGGCCCGCTTCAAGGGCGACGTCACCCTTTCCGACATCGATCCGCCGAATGGATACAGGATCTCCGGACAGGGGCAGGGCGGTGTTGCGGGGTTCGCCAAGGGGGGTGCCGTCGTCAGCCTGCGCGACGGTGTGAACGGCGGTACGGTGCTGGCCTACGAGGTCGACGCGCAGGTGGGCGGCAAGATCGCCCAGATCGGCCAGCGTCTGGTCAACGGTGCCGCCAAGAAGACGGCCGATCAGTTCTTCGAGAATTTCCGCAAGCGGCTCGCGCCGGGCGAAGCGCCGGACGCGGCTTGACCTCGGAGGGCATAGGATACAAGAATCCCCTGAAACCGAACCGATACGAGGGGCAGACCGTAGCTGACAGCGCGAACTTGCGGATTTTCCCCCGATTTGCCGCACCTACCCGACCATAACAACACAGGCCCGGACGTAGCCGTCCGGAGGAGGAGAGCAGACATGACGAGCGTGACCATTACGGTCAACGGGAAACCCGAGTCCCGTGACGTGGACAACCGGACGTTGCTGGTCGAATTCCTCCGCGACATGTTGCGGCTGACCGGCACCCATGTCGGCTGCGACACCAGCCAGTGCGGTGCCTGCGTCGTGCATCTCGACGGCAAGGCCGTGAAGTCCTGCACCACGCTCGCCGTGCAGTGCGACGGCAGTTCGGTGACGACGATCGAGGGGCTGGCGCGTGGCGACCAGCTTCATCCGATGCAGGAAGCCTTCCGCGACAACCACGGCCTGCAGTGCGGTTTCTGCACGCCGGGCATGATCATGGCGGCGATCGACATGGTCAATCGGCACGGCGGGAACCTCGACGAAGCCACGATACGTCACGAGCTCGAAGGCAATCTGTGCCGTTGCACGGGCTACCACAATATCGTCAAGGCGATCGCCGCCGGCGCGCAGGCGATGACCGCCAGCGGCCGGATGGCCGCAGAATAACACGATGTGAGCGAGTCTCTGGGAGGAGACGCCATGAGTGCGACCGGAATCGGTGCTCGTGTGAAGCGCGTCGAGGACAAGCGCTTCATCACGGGCAAGGGACACTACACGGATGATGTCAATCGGCCCGGCCAGGTCCACGCCTACTTCCTGCGGGCACCGCACGCACACGCCTCCATCAGGAGCATCGATGCCAAGGCGGCGCTCGAGATGCCCGGCGTCCTTGCGGTGCTGACCGGCACGGACCTTGCCGCCGATGGGATCGGACCGCTGCCGTGCGGATGGATGATCCATTCGAAGGATGGTTCGCCGATGAAGACGCCCGGCCACCCCTGCCTGGCGCAGGGCAAGGTCCGCTATGTCGGGGACCCGGTGGCAGTGATCATCGCCGAAACGGTGCGGCAGGCGCGCGATGCCGCCGAGGCAGTCAGCGTCGATTACGAGGTGCTGCCGGCCGTCGTGGATCTGGCAACGGCCCAGTCGTCTGGAACGCTGGTGCACGACGATGTGCCCCGCAACACCGCCTTCGAATGGGAGATCGGCGACAAGGCGGCGACGGAGGCGGCGTTCAGGAAGGCGCACCACATCACCACGATCGAACTGGTCAACAACCGCCTGGTGCCCAATGCCATGGAGCCGCGCGCGGCCGTTGGCGAATACGATCCCGGCAGCGACCACTACACGCTGTGGACGACGAGCCAGAACCCGCACGTCGCGCGGCTCGTGATGTCGGCGTTCCTCAATGTGGCACCCGAACACAAGCTGAGGGTGATCGCGCCCGACGTCGGCGGCGGATTCGGCTCCAAGATCTATGTCTATCCCGAGGAGACGGTCTGCACCTGGGCGTCGAAGAAGGTCGGCCGGCCCGTCAAGTGGACCTGCGATCGCACCGAAGCCTTCCTGTCCGATGCGCACGGTCGTGACCACATTACCCGTGCCGAACTGGCCACCGACGACCGCGGCCGTATCCTGGGCATGCGGGTCAAGACGCTCGCCAATGTCGGCGGCTACATGAACCTCTTCGCCTCGTCGGTCCCGACCTACCTCTACGCCACGCTGCTGTCGGGCCAGTACGACATTCCGACGATCTACTGCGAGGTCGACACGGTCTACACGAACACCACGCCGGTCGACGCGTATCGCGGTGCCGGTCGGCCGGAAGCGACCTTCGTCGTGGAACGGCTGATGGAGGTGACGGCCCGCGAGATCGGCGTCGATCCCGCGACCTTCCGCAAGCGCAACTTCATCCGCAAGTTTCCGCACCAAACGCCGGTGATCATGGCCTATGACATCGGCGACTATCATGCCTCGCTGTCGAAGGCGCTGGAGCTGGCCGATTACAAGGGCTTCGGCAAGCGCAAGCGCGAGGCCGCCAGACGCGGCAAGCTGCGCGGCATCGGCTTCTCGACCTACATCGAGGCCTGCGGAATAGCGCCGTCGCAGGCAGTGGGCTCCCTCGGCGGTGGCGTCGGCCTGTGGGAGTCCGCTGAGGTCAGGGTCAATCCGGTCGGCACCGTTGAGGTTCTGACCGGCTCGCACAGCCACGGCCAGGGGCACGAGACGACGTTCGCCCAGCTGGTTGCCGATCGGCTCGGCATTCCCTTCGAGAACGTCTCGATCGTCCACGGCGACACGGACAAGGTGCAGTTCGGCATGGGCACCTACGGATCGCGCTCCGGCGCGGTCGGCATGTCGGCAATCTCCAAGGCGCTCGACAAGGTGATCGCGAAGGCCAAGAAGATCGCTGCGCACCTGCTTGAGGCGTCCGAGGCCGATGTCGAATTCAGGAACGGCAATTTCGTCGTGTCAGGCACCGACAAGTCGATCGACTGGACCTCGGTCGCGCTGGGCGCCTACGTCGCGCACAAGTTCCCGACATCGGAAATCGAGCCGGGTCTGAAGGAGGGAGCCTTCTACGATCCCACCAACTTCACCTTCCCTGCCGGCTGTCACATCTGCGAGATCGAGGTCGATCCGGATACCGGCGCGAGCGAGATCGTCAGCTGGGTGGCGGTCGATGATTTCGGCACCGTCATCAATCCGATGATTGTCGAGGGGCAGGTCCATGGCGGGATCGCGCAGGGCATCGGTCAGGCGCTTCTGGAAGGCGCCCGCTATGACGAGTCCGGCCAGCTGCTGACCGGCTCGTTCATGGACTACACCATGCCGCGCGCCGACAACCTGCCGAGCTTCAAGGTTGACACGACGGTGACGCCGTGTCCGTCCAACCCGCTCGGCATCAAGGGCTGCGGCGAGGCCGGGGCGATCGCCGCACCGGCTGCGGTGATCAACGCGCTCACCGACGCGCTCGGCCACGAGGACATCGCCATGCCTGCCACGCCTCAGGCAATCTGGCAGGCTGCCCAGAAGTCAGTCCGTCGCGCGGCCGCGGAATAGGGAGGCATCCGGATGTACCAGTTCAACTATCATCGGCCGGACTCGATCCGGAAGGCGGCGGCGCTTCTGGCCAAGCACGAGGACGCCAAGCTGCTGGCAGGCGGTCATACCCTGCTGCCGACCATGAAGCAGCGGCTCGCCGCGCCGTCCGATCTCATCGACCTGTCGGGTATCCCCGATCTGTCGGGCATCGAGCTGAAGGGACGGACGCTGCACATCGGCGCCATGACCCGGCATGCCGAGGTGGCGGAGTCGCAGATCGTGCGGTCCTCGATTCCGGCCCTCGCCAAGCTCGCCGCGGGAATCGGCGATCCCCATGTCCGACACCGCGGCACCATCGGTGGGTCCGTCGCCAACAATGATCCGAACGCCGACTATCCCGCCGCCTGTCTCGGACTTGGCGCAACCATCGTGACCAACAAGCGGCGCATCGCGGCGGACGACTTCTTCACCGGCATGTTCGAGACCGCGCTTGAGCCGGGGGAAATCATTACCAAGGTGCTGTTCCCGGTGCCGCGCAAGGCAGGCTATGCGAAATTCGCCAACCCGGCCTCGCGATATGCCCTGGTCGGAGTCTTCGTCTCCAAGCGCGGCGGCGAGGTCCGCGTCGCCGTCACCGGGGCCGGCCCCTGCGTCTTCCGCGTTCCGCAGTTCGAGGCGGCGCTGAGCCAGCGCTTCGCGCCGAAGGCGCTGGACGGCCTGGAGGTTTCGGCTGAAGGCCTGAACAGTGACATCCATGGCAGCGCCGAGTACCGGGCCAATCTGGTCGCGGTAATGGCCAGGCGCGCGGTGGCCGCGGCTTGAGCCGTCGGCGGTCCGGGCCTATTTGACTGGAGCGGCCGGCGTCCACGGGCGCCGGTCGCAACCGTTCCCAGCGCTCGCTCCGCTCGCCCGGAGCGAACCGTGGCGCAGGTCGCGCCGCATGATCCGGAGCCCGCCTTGGCCGAGACCTTTCGCAGTCTGCCTGCCTCGATCGACGAAACCGTTGCGCTGCTGGCATCCGCCGGCTACGTCGCCGACCGGTCTCTTGCGACGGTACTCTATCTTGCCATCAGGATGGGGCGCCCCCTGTTTCTCGAGGGCGAGGCCGGCGTGGGCAAGACCGAGATCGCCAAGGTGCTGGCCAGCGCGCTCGGTCGGAAGCTGATCCGGCTGCAGTGCTACGAGGGCCTCGACGTGTCCTCGGCCGTCTACGAGTGGAACTATTCCGCCCAGATGATCGAGATCCGGCTGGCGGAGGCGGAGGGCGTCGCCGATCGGGTGCGGCTGGGGGAGGACGTGTTCTCGGAGCGCTTCCTGGTGAAGCGGCCGCTGCTTCAGGCGCTGGAACCCGACACGGCAGGTCCGCCGGTGCTGCTGATCGACGAACTCGACCGGACCGACGAGGCGTTCGAGGCGTTCCTGCTCGAAGTCCTGTCCGATTTCCAGGTGACGATTCCGGAGATCGGCACGGTGAAGGCCGAACATCCGCCGATCGTCATCATCACCTCGAACCGTACGCGCGAGGTCCACGATGCCCTGAAGCGGCGGTGTCTCTATCACTGGGTCGACTACCCCGACGCGGCGCGCGAACTGGCCATTCTCAAGGCCAAGGTCCCGGGTGCGCCGGCCAGACTGTCGAGACAGATCGTCGCCTTCGTCCAGTCGCTGCGTTCCGAGGACCTGTTCAAGGCGCCCGGGGTTGCCGAGACGCTCGACTGGGCGACCGCTTTGACCGAGCTGGATGCCGTCGAGCTCGACGCAGCCACCGTCTCGGACACGCTGGGGGTGCTGCTGAAATATCAGGACGACATCGCGCGCATGCAAGGCTCCCGCGTCAAGCAGCTGCTCGACCAGGTCCGAGCCGACTTGCGGGCGCCCGCTTGAGGACATGGCAGATGCCTGATCCGATCGCCGCGCGCCGCATCATCCCGGACAGGCTGCAGGGCGAGCCATCGCGCCCCGGCCGGGGAGACGCCAGGGGGTGCCATCATGACCGCTGAAGGCTCGATGCGCGCCGACGGCCGGCTGGCGGACAATATCGTGCATTTCGCCCGGGCACTGCGTGCGGCCGGGATGCGGGTCGGTCCTGGGACCGTCGTCGATGCGATCCGTGCGGTGGAGACCGCCGGCACGCTGCGGCGGGAGGACTTCTACTGGGTGCTGCACGCGGTCCTGGTGAAGCGGCACGAGGATCACGAGCTGTTCGACCAGGCCTTCCGGCTCTACTGGCGCAAGCGCGCGCTCCTCGAGCGGCTTATGGCGCAATTGATGCCGACCGCGCCCGGCGATCCGAACCGGCAGAAGGACGAGGTGCGTTCCCGGGTCGCCGACGCGCTCCTGAAGAACGAGGAGCGCGAACCCAGGCGCCCCAAGCCGAAGGTGGAGGTCGATGCGCGCCTCACCCTTTCGGCCCACGAAGTTCTCCAGCGCAAGGACTTCGAGCAGATGACGGCGGCCGAGATCGCGGCCGCTCGCCGCCTGATCGCCGCCATGATCCTGCCCGCCGACAAGGTGCGTACGCGCCGGCTCGCGCCGTCGCCGGACGGCCGGCGCATCGACCTCAGGCGCTCGTTCCGCGCCAGCATCCGCGCAGGCGGCATGATCGACCTGAAGACGCGCGCACCTGTCGAGCGGCATCCGCCGCTGGTGGCGATCTGCGACATTTCAGGATCGATGACGCAGTACAGCCGGATGTTCCTGCACTTCCTTCATGCGCTGACCGAGGTGCGCAAGGTCTCGAGCTTCGTGTTCGGCACGAGGCTGACCAACATTACCCGTCAGTTGAAGGCGAGGGATCCGGACGAGGCGCTCGAACGCTGCTCCGGCCTCGTCGCCGACTGGGCGGGTGGTACCCGGATCGGCTCCTGCCTGCACGAATTCAATCGCAAATGGTCGCGCCGGGTACTGGGGCAAGGGGCCGTGGTGCTGCTGGTTACCGACGGGCTCGAGCGTGACGGGCGCGACGCGCTCGGCTTCGAGATGGACCGGCTCCACCGGTCGTGCCGGCGGCTTGTCTGGCTCAACCCGCTGCTGCGCTTCGATGGCTTCGAGGCGAAGGCTGGAGGCATCGTCACGATGCTTCCCCACGTCGACGAATTCCGGCCCATTCACAATCTCGCGGCGATGGCGGACCTCGTTCACGCGCTCGACGCGCGCCGCTCCGCCGTGGACGATCCGAGGAAGTGGCTCAGGCGACAGATGGCCGCATGAGCGCTGCAATGGGGAGCTGACGGCCATGAGCACCGAGAACGATCCATTGGCGATCGCCGAGGCGTGGCGGCTGGAGGGACGCGAGGTGGCGCTGGCCACCGTCGTCGAGACCTGGGGATCGGCCCCCCGTCCGGTCGGCAGCCATCTGGTGATCGACGGCGACGGCAATTTCGAAGGGTCGGTCTCCGGGGGGTGCGTCGAGGGCGCGGTGATTTCCGAGGCGATCGACGTGATTGGCGACGGCCGGCCGCGGACGCTGGAGTTCGGCGTCGCCGACGAGACCGCCTGGCGCGTCGGCCTGTCCTGTGGCGGCCGGATCAAGATCTTCGTCGAAAAGATTCAGTGAGACCTGGGCCATGCGCGTCCGGGACGTGCTGATCGCACTCGCCCGGCTTAAGGCGAGCCGTGTTGCGCAGCGGCGCGTTCGCCGGGTCGGCGGCTCGATCCAGATCGGGCTCGGTGTCAGGCTGGCAATGGACCGCACATGAGGGTGAACCGATGAAGCTCGAGCTGTTGCGACAGCTGAATGCCGAGCGTCAGGCGCGGCGCGCCGCAATCATCATCACCGATACCGCGACCGGCAACCAGCGTCTCATCCGCGAGGATGAGATTGCCGGCTCCGATCGGCCGGATCTCTATCGCGCCCTGATCCGCACCGGCCGCAGCCGGCCGCTGAACGAGGAGGAGGGTGGCGGCTTCGCCACCGTCATGGTGCCGCCGCCGAAGCTGGTCGTGATCGGCGCCGTCCATATCAGCCAGGCGCTCGCGCCGATGGCGCGGATCGCCGGCTACGACGTTACCATCGTCGATCCCAGAACGGCGTTTGCGACCGCAGACCGGTTCCCGGGCGTGCGACTGGTCGCCGAGTGGCCGGACGTTGCGCTACCTGGGATTGGCGTGGACCGCTGGACGGCCTTCTGCGCGCTGACCCATGATCCCAAGATCGACGATCCGGGACTGATCCATGCGCTGGACAAGAACTGCTTCTATATCGGCGCGCTTGGCAGCCGGAAGACGCATGCCCGTCGGGTCGAACGTCTTGTGCAGTCCGGTATCGACGCGGCCATGCTCAGTCGTATCAAGGCGCCGATCGGACTTGCCATCGGCGCCCAGAGCCCGGCGGAGATCGCGGTTGCGATCCTTGCCCAGATGACGGCGGCGCTGAGGCTGGAGCCGGAGACAGCGACGGAGACGGCATGAAATTCGGCAAGGTCGCGCTGACCGAGGCGGAAGGGGCGATTCTCGCCCACAGCCAGCGTACGCCCGGGGGTATCGTCAGGAAGGGGACGCGACTTGCCGCCGCCGACCTCGACAAGCTGGCCGCGGCGGGACTTGGAGAAGTGGTCGTCGCCCGGCTCGAGCCCGGCGACCTGCACGAGGACGAGGCAGCGGCCCGGCTTGCCGAAGCCGTTTGCGGCGCCAATCTGCGGGTCGATGAGGCCTTCACGGGACGAGCCAACCTGTTCGCGACCGTTGCGGGTATCCTGATGGTCGATCGGCCGGCCATCGACGCCTTCAACCGGATCGACGAAGGCATAACCGTGGCGACGCTCGCGGCATACGCCCCTGTCGTCGAGGGCACGATGGTGGCGACGGTCAAGATCATCCCGTTCGCCGTCCCGGGGATGGCCGTCGATACCGCGATCTCTGGCATTCCGCCCGACGGCCTGTTCCGAGTCGCTCCCTACCGGGCAGCCAGGGTTGGCGTGGTATCGACTCTGCTGCCCGGCACCTCCGAGAAGATGCTCGAAAAGACCGCCCGCGTGCTCGCCGAGCGACTCGCCCCGTCCGGTTCGCGGGTGCTGGACGAGCTGCGCGTCGTCCACGACGAAACGGCGGTTGCGGACGCCCTGTGCGAGCTTGCCAGCCGTGGCGCCGATCTGCTGCTGGTTTTCGGCGCTTCGGCGATCGTAGACCGTGGCGATGTGATCCCCGCCGGCATAGAGGCGTCGGGAGGACGGGTGCGGCATCTGGGCATGCCCGTCGACCCCGGCAACCTGTTGCTGGTCGGCGATCTGGCAGGCGTGCCGGTGATCGGCGCGCCGGGATGCGCCCGCAGTCCGCGTGAGAACGGCTTCGACTGGGTGCTGCAGCGCCTTCTGGCCGGTATCGAGGTGACGGCGGACGATATTACCGGCATGGGGGTGGGGGGGCTGCTGATGGAGATCGAAAGCCGGCCGCAGCCGCGTGCGGCACCGGAATCCGGAGGGCGGCACAATATCGCGGCCATCCTACTTGCGGCGGGTCAGTCGCGGCGGATGGGCGGCCCGAACAAGCTCCTCGAGGAGGTCGGCGGCAAGCCGTTGGTGCGTATTGCCGCCGAGACGGCGCTGGCAAGTCGCGCGCGCCCGGTGATCGTCGTCACGGGACACCAGCGTGAGCGGATCGAAGCGGCGCTATCAGGACTCGACGTTGTATTCGTCCACAATTTCGACTATGCGGAGGGCCTGTCAACGTCGCTGGCCGCCGGCATCGCCGCCGTGCCGGCCGAGTGCGACGGTGCGGTCGTATGCCTGGCCGACATGCCGGGGGTGACATCCGGCATGATCGACACGCTTCTCTCGCGTTTCGATCCTCAGACGGGCAGAGCCATCGTCGTGCCGACGGCGTCAGGCAAGCGTGGCAATCCGGTGGTTTGGGCGCGACGGTTCTTTCCCGCGTTGATGGCAGTGCGCGGCGATGTCGGCGCACGGCATCTGATTGGCGAGAACGCCGAACTGGTGGCCGAGGTCGAGGTGGCGGGAAACGGCGTGCTGTCGGATGTGGACACGCCCGAAGCCCTGGCGCGCCTGCGTGACGGGCAAGGCGCCGTTTCCTGAAGCAGACGCTGACACAATTGTCAGCACTCGTCATGAGGTGCTGCTAATCTCATGATATTAAAGAACTATTCAGGTGTTTGGGTGTTGAATCGACAAATCGCCGTGGCACAATCGTCGTGGTTTCGTCGATACGGAGACACCCATGGTTGCTGTGGAATTCGAGTCGCAGTTGAGAGGGTACGGGCTGACGACCGCTCAGATCCTCTATCGTCTCCCCGATCACCCAGGGCTGCTGCAGGAATTCGTCTGGCAGCACTACGACCTGGCGCCGGATTTCCCCGCGCTGTATCGGTTCCTCGAATTCTGGGACCGCGAGATCGAGGGGCCGGTCCATTCGGTGCGCGTCGCCCACAACAGGCTTGTCGGACCGCGCGAATGGCGTTCGGCGGTCGGAATCTACGGGCTCCATTGAATACCCGATTGCTTCGCGGTAAGTGACTGCCAGAGCGGCAGATTAACCGGAGACGCGCGCCCGACCGTCGTCCGGAGACGGCGGAGACGGCGATGCGGACGATGGGCTCCCGGTCCGCCCCTGAAGTGGGGTCGGAGGCGGCTGTCGCCGCTACGAGGACGCGAGACGGCGACGGCATCCCCTCGACGGCGCTTCTGCTCGTAGTCGTGCTGACGGTCGTCTGGGGCGTCTCGTTCCCGGCAATGAAGGTCGTGCTGACCGAAATGCCGGTTTTCACGTTCCGCTCCCTGTGTCTTCTGGTCGGAGCGGCGGGCGTGGCGGCGGTGGCGCTGGCGAGTGGCAACAGGCTCGCATTGCCGCGCCGCCTGTGGCGTCCGCTGGTCGCCTGTGCGGTCTTCAACATCAGCATTTGGCACGTGGCATCCGGCTACGGGCTCCAGGTACTGCCGGGCGGCAGGGCCGCGATCCTCGCCTACACCATGCCGTTCTGGGCCGTCATCTTCGGCGCCCTTGTCGCGGGCGAGCGGATTACCGGCTTCAAGGTCGTGGGCCTGTCGCTCGGCCTTGCCGGCCTGGCACTGCTGATCGGTCCCGACTTTGCTGCCGTGGCTGCCGCACCACTCGGTGTGGTCGCGATCCTCGCGGCGGCGGCATCCTGGGGGTTGGGGACGGTCCTGCTCAAGCGGGTCGCCTGGGAAACTCCTGTGCCGGTCATCGTGATGTGGCAATTCCTTGTCGGGTCGTTGCCGATCGTTGCAGGCGCCCTGCTGGTTGATGACTGGGACGGACGGATGAATGCCGTGGCCTGGCTGTCCTTCGGCTTTGTCCTGATCGGGCCGATGATTCTCTGCCACATCCTGTGGTTCTCGATCGTCCGTCTGTTGCCGGCGTCGGTTGCGGCGATATCGACCTTGGCGATCCCCGCCGTCGGCGTGATGTCCAGCGCGGTCTGGCTCGGCGAACGGGTAGCGTGGGCCGAGGCCGGCGCACTCGCACTGGTCTGTTCGGGTCTGTTCGTCGTCCTGGTGCTGCCGGCGATGCGGTCCAGCCGGATCCCACCGGCAGCCTGAATCACCCGCGCGCCGTGCAGTCCGTGGCACCGTAAGGCGGGCGCGGGATCGCCTTGTGCGCGGCCTTCAGCGCGTTCGACCAGCGATCCTGCAGGTCGCGGAAGTAGGGGTCGTCGTGCTCGATCCGGTGGTTGAGCTCGAGCTGGAGGCAGTCGCGCCGCAGCATGATCAGGTCGATCGGCATGCCGACGCTCAGATTTGACCGCATGGTCGAATCCATCGAGATCAGCCCGAGCTTCAGCGCATCGTACAGATCGGTGTCGTAGCGTACCGCACGGTCCAGGATCGGCTTGCCGTACTTGTGCTCGCCGATCTGCAGGTAGGGTGTATCGGGGGTTGCCTCGATGAAGTTGCCGGCCGAATAGACCATGAACAGCCGCAACCTGCCGCCCTTCACCTGTCCGCCGACAAGGAATGTCACGTCGAATCCGGCCGCCTGCTGTTCGAGCGCCTTTCCGTCGATCCTGTAGACCTCGCGGATGGCCCGTCCGACGAACTGGGCCGTCTTGAACATGCTGGGTTGCGTCCAGATTGTTTCGGGCTCGGCCGTACCGGGCTCTTCCAGCCCCTCGTTGAGCACGCTGAGCACGGCCTGGCTGGCGGCGAGATTGCCCGCCGAGCACAGCGCGACGACACGGTCGCCGGGTCTCTCGAAGATGTGCAGCTTCCGGTAGGTGGCGATGTTGTCGAGCCCCGCATTGGTGCGGGTATCGGCAATCATCACAAGTCCGTCGTTCAACAGGATGCCGACACAGTAGGTCATGGGGGAATCGTCAGTAGGCCAGGTCGGGCGCTTATAGCCCGTCTGTCGGCCGACAGGGAATGGTCGGTGTCATTGCTGCACGCTCGCATCGCGGATGTCGACGCGCACGCCGAGTTCCTCGGCGGTGCCGCCGGACTGCGAGCCGCGCACGGGTGCTGCGTCGAGATAGTCGAGGCCGATTGCCACGCGCACGTAACTGGCATTGGCGCACACCCCGTTGGCGGGATCGAAGGCGACCCAGCCGAGATCTGGAACATGGGCCTCGGCCCAGGCATGCCCAGCCTCGCTCGTCGCAGACGTCGCCTCGTGCAGGAAATACCCGCTGACATAACGGGCCGGGATGCCGAGCGTGCGCGCGGCTGCGATGAAGATGTGGGTGAAATCCTGGCAGACGCCGTGACCGAGGCGGAAGGCTTCCGCGGCCGATGTCCCGCTGTCGGTGCGAGTGGTGTCGAAGGTCATCCGGCTGTGCAGGTCGGCAAGGAGCTCATGCAGAAGGTCCAGCCGGTCGGGCCGGCTGGCGAAACGGCGCGCATAGTCCTCCAGCGCTGCATCCGGGCGGGTGAGATTGGTTTCACGCAGATATAGCGGTCTCGGCAGTCTTTCGACGGCGCCCGACACCACACCGGCGGTATCCTCGGTCTCGACGTCGCCATCGACGGTGATTCGCAAGGAATCGATGGTGCCCATCAGCGTGAAGGTGTGGACGATATTGCCGAAGGCGTCCCGCCGCTCGCTGAGCTTGCAGTCGTGGTCGATCTCGATGCGCCAGCGCCGGACATGCTGGCCGTCATGGCCGCGCGGCGTCAGACGCAGCTTCTGGATGACGTACTTGGCCGGCGTGGCGTAGCGATACGTCGTCGCGTGCATGACGTGGATGCGCATGGCTCAGACGAGATACTGTTCCGTTATCGCCGTGCCGAGACGGTTGTTCTCGGCGATGAACGACTGCAGGAATTCATGCAACCCACCCTGGAAGATTTCCTCGGTCCGCGCGTTGCGCAGCCGTGCGTGCAGACGCCGGGCCTGCCGCTGGCTTTCGCCCTGGCGGCCATAGGTGCGCGCCAATTCGTCCAGGAACGTTGCCAGATTGGCATAGCAACTCGCCAGCGACCGCGGCATCTCCTCGCGCAGGATCAGCAGGTCGGCCACCAGCCACGGCTTGATGGAGTCACGGTAGACCCAATGATAGGCCGTCAGCGCGGAGACCGAACGCAGGATGGTCGACCAGTGGAAGTAGTCCAGCCCGCCGCCCACCGGTTCGGTCTCCGGCAGCAGCACATGGTACTTCACGTCGAGGATCCGCGCCGTATTGTCCGCCCGCTCGATGTAGACGCCGAGGCGCGAGAACCAGTAGGCGTCATTGCGCAGCATCGTTCGATAGGCCGAGCCGTCGACGCGCAGCGAGACTTCCTTCACCCACGAGATGAAGCGATTCAGCCCTGAAGGCGAAACGTCGGCCGAGCGGAAACGGTCCATGTCGATCCAGGCGCCATTGATCGCCTCCCAGGTGTCGTAGGTGAGCGCGGTACGGACGGCGCGCGCGTTGCTGCGGGCGATCTCGAGGCAGCGGCGGATCGAGGCGGGATTGTCCTCGGCGAAGGCCAGATACTCGAACACGTTCTCGGCATTGACCTCGCGGCCGCTCGCCACGAATGCGTCGAGGCAAGCCGAGGCGGCAAGCGCCGATTCCCATTCGTTGGTGATACCGTCGGAGGTGCCGGGCACCGACGCCATGCGCGACGCTGCATGCAGGACGCGTGCGATGTTCTCCGCGCGCTCGACATAGCGCGACATCCAGAACAGGTTGTCGGCAGTGCGGCTCAGCATGGCGGGGCGGCTCCCCGGCGTAGCGGAACGGTTTCAGCCATCGATCACCCACGTGTCCTTGGTCCCGCCGCCCTGGCTCGAATTGACCACCAGCGAGCCCTCCTTCAGCGCGACACGGGTCAGCCCGCCGGGCACGATGCGCACCCTGTCGGCACCGCTCAGCACGAAGGGGCGCAGATCGACATGGCGGGGGGCGAGCCCGCTGTCGACCCAGGTGGGGCACGTCGAGAGGGCGAGCGTCGGCTGGGCGATGAAGTTGTCCGGCTCGGCCTTGAGCTTGGCGGCGAACGCCTCCCGCATCGTCTTGTCCGATGCCGGGCCGACCAGCATGCCGTAGCCGCCGGAGCCGTGCACCTCCTTGACCACCAGTTCCTCAAGGTGCTCCAGCACGTAGGTCAGCGCTTCCGGCTCGCGGCAGCGCCACGTGGGAACGTTCTTCAGCACAGGCTCCTCGCCGAGATAGAAGGAGAGGATTTCCGGCATATAGGAATAGATGGCCTTGTCGTCGGCGATTCCGGTGCCGACCGCGTTGGCCAGGCTGACATTCCCCGCATCGTATGCAGACATCAGTCCGGCGACACCCAGCGCCGAATCGGGGCGGAAGGTGAGGGGGTCGAGGAAATCGTCATCGACCCGCCTGTAGATCACGTCGATGCGCTGCAATCCCTCGGTCGTCCGCATGTAGACAACGTCGTCGCGCACCACCAGGTCGCGGCCTTCGACCAGCTCGATACCCAGCTTGTCGGCCAGGAAGGAGTGTTCGTAGTAGGCACTGTTGAATTGCCCGGGAGTGAGCAGGACGATCGTCGGCTCGCTCCCAGCCGTCGGCGGCGCGATCGACTGCAGGGTCGCCAGCAGTTCCTCAGGATAGTTGTCGACCGGGCGAATATGGTGCCGCGAGAACAGCTCGGGAAACAGCAGCATCATCACCTCCCGGTTCTCCAGCATGTAGGAGACCCCGGAGGGTGTGCGCGCATTGTCCTCCAGGACATAGAAGGTGTCCGGATCGACGCGAACGACGTCGATGCCGGCGATCGGCACATAGACATTGCCGGGCACCTTGCGGCCCATCATTTCGGGCCGGAAGGCGGGATTGGCGAAGACAAGTTCGGGCGGAAGGATGCCGGCCTTGAGGATGTCCTGGGGTCCGTAGATGTCGCGCAGGAAGGCGTTGATGGCTCTGACCCGTTGCTCCAGCCCGCGCGCCAGCCGCGCCCATTCCTCGGACGTCAGGATACGTGGAACGATGTCGAAGGGGATGATGCGTTCCTCGGCCTGTTCCTGGCCGTAGACCGCGAAGGTGATGCCGATCCGCCGGAAAAGCAGTTCCGCATCGAGGCGGCGCTGCTCGATCAGCTCTGGAGGCGTTTCATCGAGCCATTTCCGCAGTCCGAGATATGGAACCCGGCAGCCGTCGGGCGAGCCAAGCATTTCGTCGAAGAAGTTCGCTCCCATGTCCTCCCCTGCGGAGCCGTCCCCGGCGACTACTATGAGGCCGTTCCGTTCGTCGACGCAAACGGTAAGGCAATCGGTCAGGCGGCGCGAGGGGGATAGATGGGCGCGCCGTGCCTGAGAAATGGGCAGATCCCGCGGCGGCGGCGAAGGTTGCCGATGCATCCTGAGCCGCCGGCTCGCACCGATCAGCGGTCGGGGGCGGTCGATGGCCTTGTCTCGGACGGGCGGCGATGGCTGTTGGTCGCTTCGGCGCCCAGGTTGCGCCGCCCGGCCCGTGCCGTTCACGCAAACACGAACGCGTCGCTGCGACCATGTCGTCGCCGATGGCGCGCATCTGCGGAGGCCAGTTCGTGGAGCCCCCTGTCCAGGCGGCGGCGGATTTCGGCGTCGTCGACGGCGATCCTGAACATGTGCTAACTTTCCTGCAGCTCCTGGTGTGGGCATCGTGCCGTCGGGCCCATAACCCGAAGCCGTCTCGGACGTTGAGGCCGGGGACGCATCAGGAGCCCATCAACATGCACGGCGTCATCAGGTCGAGCGTCCGCCCGCCGTTGCCCGCCCCATCGAGGTGCGATCGGGCCGCGGGCCGTTGTCAGATCAGCTTCAGCCCGCGCAGGCTGGCATGACCGTTGCGGCCGACGATGACGTGATCATGAACGGTAACGCCGAGGGGCTGGGCGATATCGACAATGGTCTTGGTCATCTCGATATCCGCGCGGGAAGGGGTCGGATCGCCGCTGGGATGATTGTGCACCAGAATGATCGCCGTCGCCGACAACTCGAGCGCGCGCTTGATGACCTCGCGCGGGTAGACCGGCGTGTGGTCTACGGTGCCGGTCTGCTGGACCTCGTCGGAAATGAGGGCGTTGCGCTTGTCGAGAAACAGGATCCGGAACTGCTCCTTCTCGGCGAAGGCCATGGTCGTGCGGCAATATTCGATGACGGCTGACCACGACGCCAGGACCGGCCGCTTCCGTACGGCCCCGCGGGCAATCCGTTCGGCCGCCGCCTGGACGAGCTTCAGATCGGTCACCACCGCGTCGCCGACCCCTTCCACCTCGCGCAGCCGCGCCGGCGGCGCGGCGATTACCTCAGCGAACGACCCGAAACGCCCGATCAGGCGCTTGGCGATCGGCTTTGTGTCGATGCGGGGCAGGCTGCGGAACAGCAGCAGTTCGAGCAACTCGTAATCGGGCAGCGCGTCTGCGCCGCCCTTCAGGAAGCGATCCCTGAGCCGGTTGCGGTGACCGGCAGCATCGGTGTCGGGCTTGGGCGACCGTTCGTCGAAGCCCGCCATTGGCTCACGCTGTACGATAGGGCGGCTTGTCGAGGCCGGCCGGCGATAGGGTGAAGATCTCGACCCCGTCGTCCGTGACCCCGACCGTGTGCTCGAACTGTGCCGACAGCGAGCGGTCGCGCGTGACCGCCGTCCAGCCATCGCCGAGCACCTTCACGTGCGGACGGCCCAGGTTGATCATCGGCTCGATGGTGAACAGCATCCCGGGCCTCAGCTCGATGCCCTCGCCGGGTTCGCCAAAATGCAGGATGTTCGGGGTATCATGGAACACACGGCCGAGGCCATGGCCACAGAAATCACGAACCACCGACGTCCGCTCCGCCTCGGCATAGCTCTGTATCGCGGCACCGATATCCCCGGTCGTGTTGCCCGGACGGACCGCGCCGATGCCGCGCATCATCGCCTCCCACGTCACCTCGATCAGACGCTCGGCCCGTCGCGAGATCTCGCCGACCGGATACATGCGACTCGAATCGCCGTACCAGCCATCGACGATCAGCGTTACGTCGACATTGACGATATCCCCCTCGCGCAGCGGCTTCTCGTTGGGAATGCCATGGCAGACCACATGGTTGATCGACGTACAGATCGCCTTCGGATAGCCGCGGTAGAGCAGCGAGGCAGGATACGCCCCGTTGTCGCGGGCGAACTGATAGACAATGTCGTCGATCGCTGCGGTGGTGACACCAGGCTTGACCAAGCCGGCGACGAGATCAAGCGCCTCGGCCGTGAGCTTGCCGGCCTTGCGCATGCCCTCGAATGCCTCGGGTCCATGAAGCTTGATCTCGCCGGTATTGCGTGCCGGCGCGATGCTGGCGTCGATGTAATTCATGATGGATATCCGGACGCTCCCGACCAGCCCCCTCCGGAGCGGGCCCGGTCAGAGTAATACGTAAGGCCGAATGTAGTGGAACGGCGACGGCACGCAAGCCGAGCTTCGCTGCCGCTAGGCGTTCCCTTGCGTGCCGGCGCGTGTTGTGGTCTCTCGGCCAGATGATCGAACACAACCACAGCGACGCCGGCACCGCGCGCGACGCGCCTGCCTTCGGCACCTTTGCACCGAGCGCCCTGCAGGCTCGTCTGATCGAATTTACCCGCTCGCGGCCGGACACGTGGCTGGGCAAGCGGTGTGCCTTTCTGGCGCGCCGTCTGGCGATGATGACGTTCCGCGGCTCGCTTGATGTGGAGGTGTTCGGCCAGCGGATGCGACTGTATCCATTCAACAACGTGTCCGAGAAGCGCATCCTGTTCACGCCCCAGTTCTTCGATCCGCTGGAACGCCAGCTTCTCGCAGGTCGGATAGGCGCCGATTTCGTGTTCATCGACATCGGCGCTAACATCGGTGCCTATTCGCTGTTCGTTGCGGGTCTCGCCGGGCACGGCGCGCGCATCCTGGCGATCGAGCCGCAGCCGGACGTGTTCGAGCGGCTCGTCGCCAACATTTCGCTCAATCCCTCGGGAACCGTGAAGGCGATTGGATGCGCGCTCGCCGACAGGGAGGGCGAGATGACGCTGTTCCTGGCCACCCGCAACAAGGGTGAGTCGAGTGTCAAGTTCCAGGGCGCCCCACTGGAGGAGGGACAGTCGGTGCAGGTCCCGGCCCGTACACTGCTCGGTCTCATCGAAGACGAGGGGCTCGACCATATTGACGCCATCAAGATCGACGTGGAAGGCGCCGAAGATCTGATCCTGATTCCATTCCTGCGCGATGCGCCGCCGCGTCTGTTGCCGCGTCTGTTCATCGTCGAGAATGCACGCGGCCGCTGGCAGACGGACTGCATCGCCGAACTCGAGGCGATGGGCTATGCCATCATCGCCGAAACCCGCCTCAACGTAGTGCTGGAGCGCGATGGCTGCTAATCCTCGCAGGTCAACGGCGCATCGAGCTCGATTGCCTCGGGCGTGACCTTGCAGCGGTATGCGAGCACCTCGACGCCTGCCGAGCGGGCGCGTGCGAGCGCCGCCGCGTAACCCGGATCGATGTCGCGGGCGATCGCCAGCCGGTCGGCATCGCCGCGCTGCACGAGGAAGAACATCACCGCGCGGGCGCCGCGGCCGACCATGGCGGCGAGTTCGTCCAGATGCTTGGCTCCGCGCGCGGTCACCGAGTCGGGAAACTCGGCCAGTCCTGCCGTCCGCATCAGATGGACGTTCTTGACCTCGACATAGCAGTCGGGATGCGCGCGGCGCGTCAGCAGCAGGTCGATGCGGCTGTTGCGTCCATACTTCACCTCCCGCCGCAAGTCCTCGTAGCCCGCAAGTTCGGGTACCAGACCCGATCCGACCGCCTCGGCGACGAGACGGTTCGGATGGCCGGTATTGATGCCGACGATGGCCGGCCCCGCGCCGAGATCGACCTCCACCAGCTCCAGCGACCAGGCGAGCTTGCGCTTGGGATCGTCAGCGGCCGACAGCCAGACCCGCAGTCCCGGATCGGCGAGTCCGAGCATCGAGCCGGGATTCGCGCAATGCGCCGTGACGGTTCGCCCGTCCGCAAGCGCGACATCGGCCAGGAACCGCTTGTAGCGGCGGACCAGCCGGCCTTCGGTGAGAGGGGCTGCGAAGCGCATCGAAGGTCCGTCCGCCGCTGCCGCGATCCTGTTCTCGAAGTCGATCCACTTGAGCGATTATCGGCCCTGCGATAGACCACCGGCCACCCAGGCGCAACCGAGGCGGACCGATGGGCGAGGCGACAGCGGGTGACGGCGGCGAGGTGGTGACGGCGGCGGTCCTCGTGATCGGCGACGAGATCCTCTCCGGCCGCACCAAGGATCGCAATATCGGCTATATCGCGGAATATCTCACCGCGCTCGGTATCGACCTGCGCGAGGCGCGCATCGTTCCGGACGTCGTCTCCGAGATCGCCGCGGCGGTCAACGCCCTGCGTGGGCGCTATACCTATGTCTTCACCACGGGCGGCATCGGTCCGACCCACGACGACATCACTGCGGACGGCATCGCCGAGGCGTTCGGCGTGCCTGTGCATCACGATCCGCGTGCCGTAGAGATCCTGAAGGCGTATCTCGGCGATCGCCTCAACGAGGCGCGCCTGCGGATGGCGCGCATGCCGGTGGGTTCCGAGCTGATCGAGAACACCGTTTCGAAGGCGCCCGGCTGGCGCATCGGCAACGTCTATGTCATGGCCGGCATCCCCTCGGTCATGCAGGCCATGCTCGATGCGATCGCGCCGACGCTGCGGACCGGGACCGTCATCGAATCCCGGACGGTCGAGGGCCGGGGAATCAAGGAGGGCGACGTCGGCGGACCCCTCGGCGACATTCAGGCCGCCTTTCCGCAGGTGATGATCGGCAGCTATCCCCATTTCGACGGAAACCAGTTCACCACCTCGCTCGTTCTCCGCTCACGCGACACCGCTGCGCTCGACGCCGCCGAGGCGCAGGTTCGGGCGCTCGTCGAGCGGTTGCTGGCCGAGGTCCGACCCTGACCACCGAGGAGGCCGGCATGTCGCCCGGAGCAGAGAAGGCGTTCCCCGTGTCGTGGGATCAGTTTCACAGGGATGCACGCGCGCTGGCCTGGCGGCTGGCCGGAATTGGAACCTGGCAGGCAATCGTCTGCGTCACCCGCGGCGGTCTGGTTCCGACCGCGATCGTCGCGCGGGAGCTCGGCATCCGCATCATCGAGACGGTGGGCGTCGCGTCCTATCACGACTACAAGACCCAAGGCAGTCTCGACGTCATCAAGCCAGTCAGCCATGAGGTCGTTGACCTCAATGGCGGCGACGGCTCGGCCGTCCTGATTGTCGATGACCTTGTCGACACCGGAAAGACCGCCCGCGTCGTACGCGAGATCCTCCCCAAGGCCCATTTCGCGACCGTCTACGCCAAGCCGATGGGCCGTCCGCTTGTCGATACCTTCATCACCGAAGTGAGCCAGGATACCTGGATCTACTTTCCATGGGATACGGGACTGGCCTTCCAGCCGCCGATCGCCCAGTCGGGAGGAGGCTGAGCCGAGGTGATCGAGCTCCTCTCCGGCGGCTTCTCGACCGAGCTTGGCCTTGCGGCAATCTGCAGTCGCATGGCCGCCGCCGCGGGGTTCGGCCTGGTGATCGGTTTCGATCGCGAAGTCCGCAGCGTGTCCGCCGGCCTTCGCACCCACATGCTGGTTTCGCTCGCGGCGGCCACATTCGCCATCCTTGCCTTCGAGATCGTGGCGCAGGCGACCCGCGAGGGCATCGACAACGCCGATCCGGTCCGCATCATCGAGGCGGTAACGGCCGGGGTGGCCTTCCTGGCGGCCGGCACCATCATCCGGGGCGGCGACCGCGTGCGCGGTCTGACGACGGGTGCGGGGCTGTGGCTTGCCGGCGCGATTGGCCTGGCCTGTGGTGTCGGCGCCTGGGCCGTCGCCTTTATCGCCACGCTGCTGGGCATCGTCATCCTCACGGTGCTGCGCCACGTCGAGCGCATTCTCGCCCTGAAGCCGCGCACGGCATCGCGGGACGCCGGCAACGGCCGCTGACCGGCGCGCCGGACGGGATCCCCGCAACGGTTGTCGACGCCGCTGCGAAGCTGTATCGCCGGGGATGGCGACTTCCGCGGGCGTGGCGGAACCGGTAGACGCAAGGGACTTAAAATCCCTCGGAGCAATCCATGCGGGTTCGACTCCCGCCGCCCGCACCACCTGTTCGTCTGTCGCCATGCCGCTGGCCAAGGGAATCTCCCCGACGCTCATGAAACGTCTTCTTTCCGTTATCGGCATCGGCGCAGGCAATCCGGACCACATGACGGTCCAGGCAATCGACGCGCTGAACCGCGCCGATGTGATCCTGATTCCCGACAAGGGGGAGGAGAAGGCGGATCTGGCGCGGCTGCGCACCGGGATCTGCGAGCGCTTCATCAGGGATCGCAGCTACCGTACCGCGGTCGTCCGGATTCCGCCGCGCCGCGCCGTCGCGGTGCCGGCAACCGGGGGGGATGCGCCGTCCGGCGATACCGGCCGGCTGGACGCCGACTACCGGTCCGCAGTCGAGGACTGGCACGAGGCGATCGCTGTCGCCTACGAGCGGGTGCTCGCCGAAGAGGTGGTGGACGGCGAGCGTGCCGCGATTCTCGTCTGGGGTGACCCGTCGCTGTACGACAGCACGCTGCGCATACTCGAGCGGGTCGCTGCCCGCGGCAGGATCGAACTGGACTGGGACGTCATCCCCGGCATCACAAGTATCCAGGCGCTGGCCGCCCGGCATCGGATCGTTCTCAACGAGATTGGCGGCTCTGTAACGATCACGACGGGGCGGCGCCTGGTCGAGGGCCTGCCGGCGGGCGCCGCGACGACCGTCGTGATGCTCGACGGCGAGGAGGCATTCCGTGCCCTCGATCCCGATCTGGAGATCGTTTGGGGCGCCTATCTCGGGATGGAACGGGAAATTCTCGTTCGCGGCCGTATCGGCGATGTCGCCGGAGAGATCGCCCGACTGCGCGCGGCGGCGAAGGCGCAGCACGGCTGGGTGATGGACATCTATATGGTGCGCCCGGCCGGCAAGGCGGCGAGCGGGCACGACTGACCTCGGATGGGCGGGTGCGCTGCGACTGCATCGGTCCGTTCATCGGTGCCGCCGCAGTTGACTCCGTCGGCGCGCTCAGTCTCCCTAGCGCCACGGGCGCGCTCCGCAACAGCAGCCGGGCACGCCGCATCCAACGGGAGGAAAAGACATGCTGAAACGTGTTGCAGCAACCGCGCTCGTCGGTCTGCTGGCGCTGCCGGCGGCGGCGGAGGAGGTTTCGGTCGCGGTGACGGCGATCGTCGAGCACCCTGCGCTCGATGCCGCGCGCGATGGCATCCGCGACGGGCTTGCGGATCTCGGCTTCAAGGTCGGAGAGAACCTGAAGTTCTCGTACGAATCCGCGCAGGGCAATCCGGCCACCGCCGCTCAGATCGCACGCAAGTTCATCGGCGAGGCACCGAACGTGATCGTGCCGATCTCGACGCCGTCGGCGCAGGCGGTGGTTGCGGGCACCAAGGACATTCCGGTGGTGTTCACCGCCGTGACCGATCCGGTGGGCGCCGGGCTCGTCGCGGATGCCGCCAGGCCGGGTGGCAATGTCACCGGAGTCTCGGACATGTCGCCCATTCCCGATCACCTGGCGCTGATCAGGGAGATCACGCCGGGCGTCGCCCGCCTCGGCATCATCTACAATCCCGGCGAGGCCAACTCGGTGGCGTTGGCAAATCGCCTGAAGGAGCTCGCGCCCGGCGCCGGCATGCAGATCGTCGAGGCGAACGCCACCAAGACGGCGGAGGTCCAGCAGGCTGCCCGCTCGCTCGTCGGCAAGGTCGACGCCATCTACATCCCGACCGACAATACCGTGGTCTCGGCGCTGGAGGCGGCCGTGCAGGTTGCCGAGCAGAACAGGATTCCGCTTTATGCCGGCGATACCGATTCGGTCCCGCGCGGCGCCATCGCGGCGATCGGCTTCAACTACTATGATATCGGCCTGCAGACGGCGCAGATCGTCGCCAGGGTGCTGAAGGGCGAGGCGCCGGGCTCGATCCCGGTCACCCAGGCGCAGGGTACCGATCTGATCGTCAATCCGGGCGCCGCCGAGAAGATGGGCGTGACCATTCCCGAGGCGGTGATCTCGCGGGCCAACACCGTGGTGAAGTAGCCGCAGCTCTGCAACACTGTCGGGTTCGGTGCCGAGCCGGACCCCATCCCGGATGCGCCATGAGCGAGATTGCGTTTCTCGGGGCCGTCGAACTCGGCCTCGTCTATGCCTTTGTCGGCATCGGGGTCTATCTGGCCTTCCGGGTGCTCGACTTTCCCGATCTCACCGTCGATGGCAGCTTTCCGCTGGGAGCGGCCGTCGCCGGTGTGCTGATCGTGTCCGGGCTCGATCCCTGGACGGCGAGTCTCGCGGCGATCCTCGCCGGCGCCTGCGCCGGCCTGGTTACCGCCACTCTCAACCAGCGCTTCGGGATCCTGCATCTGCTTGCCTCGATCCTGACGATGATCGCCCTGTTCTCGATCAACCTCAGGGTCATGGGCCGGCCGAACATTGCGCTGATCAACCAGCCGACGATCCTCTCGCCGTTCTACGGGCTCGGGCTCCCGGAACAGTATGTCCGCCCGCTGGTCGTGCTGGTCATGGTGGTGATCGCGGTCATCCTCGTTGCCCGATTCCTCAATTCCGACTTCGGGCTGGCGATGCGCGCGACCGGTGTGAATCCGCGCATGGCCAGGGCGCAGGGCATCGACACCGGCGTCCACATCTATGTCGGCATGGCGCTCGCCAACGGTCTGGTCGGGCTGGCTGGTGCGCTCTTCGCCCAGACCAACGGGTTTGCCGACGTTACGACGGGAATAGGAACCATCGTCGTCGGTCTGGCCGCGGTCATCGTCGGCGAGACGCTGTTCCGGCCGCGCCTCGTCATCTGGGCCTTGGTCGGCTGCGTCGTCGGCTCGGTGATCTACCGCATCGCCATCCAGTTCGCCTTGTCGGCCGATGCGATCGGGTTGCAGGCCTCCGATCTCAATCTGGTGACGGCGGTCCTGGTTGCCGTTGCCCTCATCCTGCCGCGACTGCGGCGGGGGAGGGCTGCGGCATGATCCGGGTCACCGGCCTCGAGATCGTCTACGGACGCGGCACGCCGCTGGAAAAGCGGGCTCTGTCCGGACTTGATCTTGCCATTCCCGATCATCAGTTCGTTTCGGTGATCGGATCGAACGGCGCCGGCAAGTCGACGCTGCTGGCAGCGATCGCCGGCGATGTCTTGCCGACCGCCGGCCGCATCGAGATCGGCGGCGAGGATGTCGGGCGGGTGCCTGCCGCACGGCGCGCCGCACGGGTAGCCCGGGTCTTTCAGGATCCGCTGGCGGGAAGCTGCGGCCGCCTCACCATCGAGGAGAACCTTGCCTTGGCCGCCGCGCGCGGCATGCGGCGCGGCTTCGGGCTCGCCCTGACGCGTTCGCGGCGACACGTCTTCCGCGACCGGCTGGCCGAACTCGGGCTCGGTCTAGAGAACCGGCTCGAGGACGAGATGGCGCTGCTCTCCGGTGGCCAGCGGCAGGCCATCGCGCTCGTCATGGCCACGCTTGCGGGCGCAGACGTGCTGCTGCTCGACGAGCATACCGCGGCTCTCGATCCGGCGATGGCGGAGTTCGTGCTCGATCTGACCCGAAGGGTCGTCGGCGAGAAGCGCATCACGACGCTGATGGTCACCCATTCGATGCGCCAGGCGCTCGACATGGGCGACCGTACGGTGATGCTGCACGAGGGCAAGGTGATCCTCGACGTGTCCGGCGACGAACGTCACGCACTTCAGGTCGAGGATCTGATCCGCATGTTCCGCCGGGTGCGCGGCCAGGACATCGACGACGACAGTCTGCTGATCGACTGAGCCGCCGTCAGGCCGGATTCGACATGCCCCGGCTGCCACCACGAGGGATCTGCGTCCCGGTTGCGGCAGAAGCGTCTGTCCCGGAACAAAGAGGATCCGGTCAGGCCGTCGCATGCGCTCCGACGACGGATACTCGACGCTTGCGGGCTGGATGAGGGGCAGGCCCGCGATGTCGCTCAGGTCTGCTGGCCCCAGCCGTAAAGCCAGTCGAACCGCGCCATGAGCCGGTCGGGGCCAAGCAGCCCGAGGGCCGCATCGCGGCCGGCGGCGGCGATCCCGCCGAGATGGTAGATCTCGCCATTGCTGCGGGCATCACGCTGGACGCGCGCGGTGCGGCGCATCCGCCGGTTCTCGTAGAGGCGGAAGGCAGAGGCGACGTCGTCCGTCGCCTCGAGCGACCGGGCGAGGATGAGTCCGTCCTCCATGCCCATCGCGGCCCCCTGGGCAATGAACGGGAGCATGGGATGTGCCGCGTCGCCGGCGAGCGTCACCGGGCCGCTGCCCCAGCGTGGCAGCGGCGGCCGGTCTGCCAACGCCCATTTCAGCCACGACTGCGGTGCTGCAACGATATCCCGCGCCAGCCGGCTCCACGCGCCGAATCGGGCCACGACCTCGCGGCGGTCGCCGGCAGCGCTCCATCCGGGTTCGCTCCAATGGTCCGCAAAGATCGCGACGATGTTGACTTCGCTGCCGCCGCGAACCGCGTAGTGCACCAGATGCGCATCGCGGCCGAGCCAGAGTCCGGTCTCGAAGGGATCGATGTCGCCCGCCAGCACAGTCGCCGGAACTGTCGCGCGCCAGGCGACCTTTCCCGAATAGACCGGCTCGGCCTCGCCGGTGATCTGCAGACGGGTCGCCGACCATAGCCCGTCCGCGCCGATCAGGCCGTCGAATTCCTGTGTGCCCGTTCGCGTTGCGACGCTCACGCGGGTGCCTTCGCGCCGGAACCCCTCGACACGCTCGCCTAGGCGGAGCTCGGCATTCGGCGCGGCCGTGACTGACCGGGCAAGGGCCGACTGGATGTCGGCCCGATGAACGACGCGGTAGGGAGCACCCCAGCGGTCGATCGCGGCCGCGCCGAGCGGCACCCGCGCAATCGTCCGCCCGTCGCGGCCGCGGCGCATGCGGATCGCGTGCGGCTCCACGCTCACGGGTTCAACGGCCCGGGCGACGCCGACGGCCTCCAGCACGCGCCAGGCATTCGGCGACACCTGCAGGCCGGCGCCGACTTCGCCGAGTCGGGGCGCCTGCTCGAAGATCGTCACCTCGAAGCCAGCCTTCGTCAGTGCCAGGCCGGCCGTCAGGCCAGCGATCCCGGCGCCTGCAACGGCAATGTGGCGCCGGACGGGCACGCCGCTTCCTCGAATTGCTCAGGCAGCCGCGTCCGAACGCCAGAGACTGTCCGCCGGGTCCGGGGCGTCCGCAGCGAGCGCAGGGTCATACCGGTAGTGCGTCGAGCAGTACGGGCAGACGATCTCGATGTCGTCGCCCATGTCGAGAAAGACATGCGGGTGATCGAATGGCGGCAGGGCGCCGATGCACTGGAACTCGCGCACACCGATCCGGATGCTGGCCACGCCTCGGGTATTGTGGAAGTGGGGAATGAGCTTGTCGGCCATGCGCTGCGGTCCCTTGCTTCGATCGAGCCGGTCGGACCATACCCATATCGCGCGCGGGTTCCTAGCCGCGTGATGCGGTAGAATGGTCGCGCCAGGGCCGCAGCGCGAACCGGCTCCGGACGGTCGGCGTCCGCATGCAAGGTCCGCCGATTCTGTCTGCCTGTCTTTCCCTTTGCGTAAAGGGAAGATATGCATGGAGCATGAGGACCAACGACATGCAGCTGCGCCATTTCGATTCCGACGGTGTCGACATCGCCTTCATCGACGAGGGCGAGGGCGATCCGGTCCTGCTGATCCACGGCTTCGCGTCCAATATCGAGGTCAACTGGGTCGGGACGGGCTGGGTGTCTGCCCTGCGTCGGGCTGGACACAGGGTGGTTGCCCTCGACAATCGCGGCCATGGCCACAGCGAGAAGATCTACGATCCCGCCGCCTATGCCGCCTCCGACATGGCCGAGGACGCGCGCCGGTTGCTCGACCATCTCGGTATCGAGCGCAGCGCCGTGATGGGATATTCGATGGGCGCCCGCATCACGGCATTCCTTGCCATCCGCCATCCCGGCCGTGTCGAGCGGGCGGTGTTCGGCGGGCTCGGCATCAACATGGTACGCGGCGTCGGCGATCCGGCCCCTATCGTCGCCGCGCTTGAGGCAGGCAGTCTGGAGGAGGTACCCGATCCGGTCGGGCGCACCTTCCGCAGCTTTGCCGAACAGACCGGCAGCGATCTGCGCGCGCTCGCCGCCTGCATGCGCTCGTCGCGGCCGCGCATTTCACCGGAGTTGCTCGGCTCTCTTGCAATGCCGGTCCTCGTGGTCGTGGGGAGCGCCGACGAGGTCGGCGGCGATCCGCATCTGCTCGCTGAACTCATACCGAACGGCCGCGCCCTGTCCCTTCCCGGCCGCGATCACATGAAGGCCGTCGGTGATCGCCAGTTCAAGGAGGCCGTGATCGCATTCCTTAGCGAAGCGGGCCTTGGAGAGGGCGGATGACCGGCACGATCCCGCATTGCCTGACGAGCTTCCGCGGCGCCGAGGGCAACCGCATCCGGGCAACCGTCTGGGGCGAGGGCAGCGGTCCCGTCGCCGCGCTGATGCATGGTGGCGGCCAGACCCGGCATGCCTGGGAAGGCACCGCCCGTCGCCTCGTCGCCTCCGGCTGGCGCGCCGTCGCCGTCGACCAACGCGGCCATGGCGACAGCGACCGCAGCCTGCCGGGCAACTACGCCTTCACCGACTATGCGGCCGATGCTGCCCTGATCTTCGACCAGATCATCGGTGCGCTTGGCCAGCGGCCGGTCGCGGTCGGCGCCTCGCTTGGAGGCGTCGCCTCGCTGCTGGTCGCCGGCGAGATCGCCCCGCAGACCGTTTCCGCGCTGGTCCTGGTCGATGTGACGCCCCGTACGGATCCGAACGGTGTCGATGCCATCCTCGGATTCATGGGCGAGCGCATGCACGAAGGCTTCGCGAGCCTCGAGGAGGCGGCGGAGGTGATCGCCGGCTATCTGCCGCACCGGCCGCGGCCGCGCTCGCTGGCGGGCCTGCGCAAAAATCTTCGGCTTGGGCAGGATGGCCGCTATCGCTGGCACTGGGATCCGCGGTTCATCGACGGTCCGCGGCCGATTTCCACTGACAGGGAGCACATTCCCCTGCGCTGCGTCGCGGCGGCACGGCGGCTGACCGTGCCAACCCTGCTGGTGCGCGGGCAGATGAGCGAGCTCGTCGCCGAGGAACATGTCCGCGACTTCCTGACGCTCGTGCCGCATGCCGCCTATGTCGACGTCAGCGGCGCCGGGCATATGGTCGCCGGGGACCGCAACGATGCCTTCGCTGCCGCGCTCGTCAACTTTCTTTGCAATCTCGAGGCGGCCTGATCGATCTAACAGACGTCTCCACCGTCGGCGGCTCTTTCCTTTCCTGCAAACCGACCAACATATGATACGGTCCGTCCAACAGGCGGTGGCGGCGGTGGAGGAAGCCATGGTCATCGAGTCGCAGCGTGTCGGCCCGCTCGGACGAATCGCCACATGCGATCCAGTCTGGGCACGAATCCGGGAAGAGGCCGACGAGATCGTCGTGACCGAGCCGGCGCTCGCGGGGTTCGTGTTGGAGTCCGTTCTCAATCACGACACCCTCGAGGATGCCGTCGCCAGCCGGGTGGCCTCGCGGCTTGCCCACGAGGCGCTCGGCAGCCAGTCGATCCTGCATGCCTTCCGCGAGGCCGTGGCCGCCCAGCCTGAGATCGGCGAAGCCTTCCGCGCCGATATCGTCGCCGTCTACGAGCGAGATCCGGCCTGCAGCCGCTATATCGAGCCGTTGCTCTACTTCAAGGGTTTCCACGCGCTGGAGGCCCATCGCCTCAGCCACTGGCTTTGGAACACGGGGCGCCGCGACTTCGCGCTCTACCTGCAGAGCCGCGTCTCGGCCGTGTTCAGCGTCGACATCAATCCTGCTGCGCGGATTGGACGCGGAATCTTCATAGATCACGGGCACGCGATCGTCGTCGGACAGACGGCCGTCATCGAGGACGAGGTTTCCATCCTGCATGGCGTAACCCTCGGTGGCACCGGCAAGGAGACGGGCGACCGGCACCCGAAGGTGCGCCGCGGTGTGCTGATCGGTGCGGGCGCCAAGATCCTCGGCAACATCGAGGTCGGCGCCTGCTCGCGGGTCGCCGCCGGTTCCGTTGTCCTCAGGGACGTGCCACCGAACACGACGGTCGCGGGCGTTCCGGCGAAGGTGGTCGGCAAGGCCGGCTGCGCCGAACCGGCGTTGTCGATGGATCAGATGATCGACGGACGCGACACCACGGGTTAGAACCCCGACGTCCGGTCCGGTTGGGCGAATGCCCGCGAGGGCCGGGTGCGTTCTCCCCAACCGAAAGGCTCCGTCTTGGAACAACGAGAAATCGCCAAACTCGAGGCGTATCTGCAGAAGACCTTCAGGTCGCCGAGCATCAGGGTGAAGCCGCGGCCGAAGAAGGATGATTCGGCCGAGGTTTATGTCGGCGACGAGTTCATCGGCATCCTCTTCCGCGATGACGAGGACGACGAGCTGTCCTATCAGTTCCAGATGGCCATTCTCGAATACGATCTGGCCTGACAGTCCATCGGCGACCGGCGTCCGTGCTCATGGCGTGGTGCCGGCTGCAACGAACCCGTCGATGAGCGCGCGCACCGACCTGTCCAGCGACCTCCAGCGCGACAGCAGCGATCGACGGAACCGGTAGGCAACGTCCAGTCCATGCGCCGACCGGTATTCGACAAGGCATGTTTCGGTCGCCATCTTGTCCGCAGTGCAGCGGGCAACGAGAGGCTGCGCCGGCACAGGCGAGACATACAGGGTCTCGCCGTCATAGCCGAACCCGGTCCGGAACGTTTGGGCGACGAGGCCGCCGGGCCCGATCCGCGGAAAATCCGCCAGCAGCCGCCGATAGACGTGATCGTACCGCTCGTTCGGACCGAACCGTCCGTCTGCCGGGCGAATCGAAATGAACAGGAGCGGCGCGCGCTCGTCGCTGCTCAGGAAAGCACCGGCACGGCCCTCGCTGTAGCCTTCGAGGGTCGGCCAGTGGACGACCAGTTCGAGCGATGAGGCCCGAGTGTTTGTCCCGGCGGGCGACCTGATCATGTTGGAGGGGACGACCAGCGTGACAGGACCAAGCTCCACGGGAACCGGGTAGGGAGGAGGGGGCGGTGTCGGACCCCAGACCTGCCACCAGGTAGTGATCGCGAGCCGCAGCAGCAGGGCTGTGGTGAGGGCGCCGAGTGCCAGGGCGATGGTGCCGAAGCGCTGCGCGTGGTCATGGCCGTCCTCGTCAGCGCGAGAATCGGCAGGTATCCGGATATAGGCGGCTAACTCGACCATTCCCGAAGGGAACGCCCGGTAGGGTTAACGAAGCGTTACGGCCTGCGGCTCGTCTCCGATCGGCTTCGCGCCAATGTCGGCCGGCGCGTGGCATTGATCTTGCGCATCGGTGCATAGGGCACGATTGGGTGTCTCAGAACGGGATGTCGGGAGAGCTGTGGATGACCGAAAGCGTGACGATCTACATCTATACCGTCCTTGTCGGCCTCGTGGCCGGCGGCATCACGATCAGCGCCTATCGGATTTTCACCAACGAGCTGCCGAGCTTCCAGACGCGGCCACGCACGCCCCTCGGCGCCTTCGGGCAGGTGCTCGTTGTCGTGTTTGGCGGCCCGCTCGTTCTCATGCGCAATGCTGTCCGGGGACGATTGATCGAGCATCGACCGCTGCCGTTTCTTGCCGCCAGCGCAGTGATCGCCAGCCTGTGGTGCTTCTTCTCCGGCGCGTTCCTGGTCAATCTTCTCGAACGCCTTGCATGAGCGCTTGAGCGAGCGACGTCGACAGACCTAGAACCGTAGTCGATGGTCACAGCGTCTGGAGCAATTCGATGACGGTCCTTTCACTCGACGGCGTCGCGCCCGAACTTCCCGCCGCAGGCAGCTTCTGGATCGCACCGTCGGCTACCGTGCTTGGCAAGGTACGGCTGCGCGCCGAGGCCAGCGTCTGGTTTGGAGCCGTTCTGCGCGGCGACAACGAGTGGATCGAGATCGGCGAGCGGTCGAACGTGCAGGACAACTGCATGCTCCACACCGACATGGGTTTTCCGCTGGTGGTCGGCCCGGATTGCACGATCGGCCATCTGGCGATCCTGCACGGCTGCACGATTGGCGCCGGCTCCCTGATCGGCATGGGCGCAACGGTTCTCAATGGCGCCAAGATCGGACGCGAATGCCTGATCGGCGCCAATGCACTGGTGCCCGAGGGGCGCGAGATCCCGGACGGCATGCTCGCCGTGGGCAGTCCCGCCAAGATCGTCCGGGAGCTGAAGCCCGAGGAGCGGGAGAAGCTCAGAGATTCCGCGCTCGGCTATGCGGCGAATGCACGCCGGTTCGCATCAGGCCTGGCGCCGGTCTGACGGTGCGATGTCGGCCGTGAAAGTTGGAGCCGGCCCCGGGGGAGGGCCGGCTCCAGTCTGACCCGGTCTGGACGGACGGAGGGGGGGGGGACGCGACCGGGCCGGAAAGGCGAACCTCTCTGGTCAGCGGGGCGGCATGCCTGCCACTGGCACCTGCGACTGCGGCACGTCGTCGATCAACGAAACCCAGCGGCTCGGATCGGCTTTCGATTGCCGCTTGAGGTACTGATAAGGAGTATCGCGCCAAGCGCGGATCTCGGAGTGCTGGTTGTCGAGGATCAGGTCACCCTCCGACGTGACCGCTGTCAGGACGGCATGACCGTCGCCGCGCTCGTCGCGGACCACGGTGATCAGCAAGCTGGCCGGTGACCAACCGTGCTCGATCAGGAGCTTGCGCTTGAGCAGCACGTAATCCTCGCAGTCTCCCTTGTCGGTCGGATAGGTCCATAGCTCGGCGACGCCATAGAGTTCCATGTCGGTCACCGGCTCAATGACGGTATTGACGTGGCTGTTCACCGCTACGAGCTCGCGCCAGCGAGCCGGCGTCATCGTCTCACGCTGCGTGCCGATCGCTGCGATGCGGCATTCGGCAGGGTGGCGGCGGCAGAACTGTACGTAACCGATCGGCGGCTTCGCGCTTCCAAATTCGGTCATGCGGTCCTGACCTTGGTCTTGTCCTGGCGTCGGCGAAGCAGCGGCCGAACCTGTGAACAGACAGATCATCGCCGCGAAAATCGCGGAAGTCTTGTTCATCGACAGCCCCCTGTATTGATCGTTACAGAGGACTATGGCAGAAAGAATTTGAGGGATGAGAAAGTCGCGAGCGGCGTTTTGAGTCGAATCTGGATCGTGTTTTATTATCGCTATTGACGACTGGGTAAGCTGTTGTTCATGCCGCGATAACCATGATGGCTTGCCAAGCGAATAGATCGTTCAGCCGCTTCTGGCCTTTCCGGCCAAGTCGTCGGTGGCAATCGATCGGCACGCGGCACATGTGGCCTGGCGCGTTCCGGGCGGGAAGGCCGTGTCAGTTCAACTCGCCGAACTGGGCTACGAGCGTTTCCATTGACTGAACGGTGGTGAACTCGATCGCCACACCGCCCTCGATATGGCGGACAACGATGCCGCGCGACTGGCCCAGTGTCACGGACGTTCCGATCGCAGGATGCACGTCGCAGGCAATTGCGGCGCCCGAGAGCGAGAGGTCGATGAGCTTGCAACGATAGGCGCGCCCGTCGCCCAGCCTGAGCTCCGTGAACGGGTTGCGCGGTATCAGTCGCTCGTGGCGGCGATCTTCCGGCAGGCCCAGCTGATGCCGGTTGGCGAGCCAAGTGAGCTGGGCTGCCAGCTTGTCCCGCTTTCGCGCCGTGGCATTGATGGCGATCGCAAAGCCGCCATCGAGCAGACGCGTGACCACCCCCTCGATACGGCCGACATGATCGAGATAGGCGACGATCCGGTCACCCGGTTCGCCGTTGACTGGCGCCACGAAGCGCGCACCGCCGGGCGACATGTCGATGACCTGGCAGGGATACTCCCGCTTGTTCGGCAGCATGTAGCGCCCGAGGATGCTGACGCGCACGCGCTGATGGCGACGCTTCTCCTCGCTCAGTGACAGGGGGGCGGACCGCAGTTCCCGCTGCACGCGCCAAGGTCTCCCGATTTGCCCCAAAGATGCGGGCCATGGACTGACAGATCTCGCAGGCGAAACTAGGCGTCTCTGGTTAACACCCCGTAAGGAGCGCCGGTTGCATTCACTCCAGGCCGCCCTCGTAGAGAGCCAGGTGCCGCCGGCGTCGTAGCGGAATTTTGCGATCGAACACCGGGTGGGCAGCGCGGTCCTCGCGGAACGGATCGTTGCGATGCGGCCAGATGAGGTGCAGGGCGGTGACGGTGGTCTCCACCAGCGGCGTGGCACCCAGCCAGTACGGCGGGTCGAGCGGGGCCAGCGCGCCGAGGATGCGGGTGTAGCCCTGGCCGCGATTGACGAGCGGAAGCAGCAGGAACTCGAACGGGGCACTCTGGCCCCGGCCGTTGCCGCCGTCGATCTCGACGCTGGCGCCGGCCGCGTCGTGGGAGATGGTGCGCATGAGCGTCGCCAGCGCTTCCCGGTCGCGAGCGGACCAGCCGTCCAGCCAGTTCTCGCCCTTTAGCTCGCGCCCGAAGGCAGCGCAGACGCGGGTGCCTGCCAGCCGGTACGGATAGCAGTCGTCGGCTGCCACCTCGAGGATGAACGTATCGGACAGCACGGGACCGATGTCGGCGGGCTCGATCTCGCGGCGCAGCGGCGCCGGCCTGTCGCCCCGCAGGCGATTCCAGTAGCTGTAAAGAAACTGCGAGATGGCATGTCTCAGCGTGACGCCATCTCCGTGCCTGGTGTCTTCCTGGGTCCCCGACATCGTCTCCCCTTGAACCGTTCCGTACTGCGCTGGCACGCCCGACCGTCGATCTACTTGCTTTTGCCGCAGTTCGCAGGTTACGTGCCAGCCGTCCTTGACACGCCCGTACAAGCCCAATCTCCCGGATCCCTTGGCAAACGCGCGCGAGCCGATCTTCAACCTGCCTGCCGCGATGGTCGCCGGTGTCGCGATCCTCACCGCAATCCACGTTTTGCGGTCGCTGCTTCCGTTCGAAACGGACCTCTGGGTCCTGTTCACGTTCGCCTTCGTACCCGCTCGGTACATCTCTGATTCGCTGATCGGCCTGAGCTTCCCCGGCGGAGCAGGAGCCGATCTTTGGACCTTTCTGACCTATGCGCTGCTGCACGGCAGCTGGATGCATCTCGGCGTGAATGTCGCCTGGATGGTCGCGTTCGGCACGCCGGTCCTGCGCCGTTTCGGCACGGTTCGCTTCGTGCTGCTGTCGGCGGTGGCGGCAATCGCTGGAGCCGGTGCTCATCTGCTCACCCACTGGGGCGAATTCGCGCCGGTGGTGGGTGCGTCGGCCGCGATTTCCGGCCAGATGGGCGCTGCCGTGCGGTTCGCCTTCCAGCACCCCGCCTCCATCTGGAGTACCGATCCGGACGCGCGCTGGAAGCAGCCGGCCCTGCCGCTGGCGCGAGCCTTCCACGACATGCGGGTGCTGGCGTTCGTGGCCATCTGGTTCGCGGTCAACTACGCCTTCGGGGCCACCGGCATGGCGGGTGATGGCGATGCATCGGTCGCCTGGGAGGCCCATATCGGCGGGTTTCTCACCGGACTGCTCGGCTTCCGGCTGTTCGACCCAGCGGCTTCGCCGCGCCAAGATGCTCCCTTCCCGGATCAGAACAACGGCTCCTGATAACGCACGACACCGTCGACCAGCAATTGCTTGATCGCCGCCCTGCCGCGGCTGTCCACCGCAGCGACGACACTCACCCGGCCGTCATTGCGCAGGGTCTCCAGGCTGCGCCCCTCGCCCTCGGGCACGAAGTATTGCGAGATCCCGTAGTCAATTTCCACCGTCGTGCAGGGGGCCGGACACGCGTCGGGAGCGTCGCGAGGCTGGATTCCCGAGAAGATGCGTTCTACTCGGCCGCGGATGACGGCCTGACCAGGCAAGGTCGGCGGCCTGTGGCGAAACACTCCCTGCGGCTGCGCAGGTCCCGCCAGGCTGGTATCCAGCGTCACCCAGATCGGATCGTTGACGTCGAATCCGGTATCTCCGCCGATCACCTGCGGTCGCAGCAGCGAGATGTCATAGGTCAGCGTCACGTAGTCGCCGCGGAACAGGTCGCGCGGATCTATCGGCACGACGGCGAGCCTCACTTCGGTGCCGGTGCGCAGCAGTTCGGCCCGCTCGTAGATCATCCAGCCGAGCGCCGCGGCCTGGATCACCAGGATCGCCGCCAGCCGCGCCCAAAGCCCCGCCCGGGGAGCCGAAGCCAGGCTCATCATGACGCCTCCGCATCAGCCGGTTTCAGCCGCCGTTGCAGCCGGACCAGCACGGCGGCAAGGCCGATCAGCAGCACGCCGCCGACGAGGAAGAACAGCGCGGTGTCCAACAGCGTCCCAAAAGTCACCCAGTAGATGTAAAGAACCTCGATCGCGAAGGCGACGAGCCCGAGATTAGCGGCGGTGCGGCTCGCGGACCGGTTCCCGAACGAAATCGCCCAGACTGCGACGACAAGCGCCAGCACACCGATGCCCATCTGGATCAACGGCGGTCCGGCACTGTCCTGGTTCACGGTCTGCGACAGGTGCAGGAGACCGGCCGTTCCGGCGCCGGCAGCGATCAGCACCGATGCGTCGAGCAGCGAGCCTGATGCCCGCGAAGTCGAAAGCAGCGTCGCGCCTGCGACCGAGAAGCCGAGCGCGCCCCACAGCGGCCAGGCATCGCCGCTCGAACTGCCGCTGCCGATGCCGAACATGAGGAGCTGCAGCACGACCAGCGTGCCCATCATCCCAGCCAGACCGTATAAGGCGATGGCACGACCTGCCGGCTTGATGGGACCGCCGCTGACCGCGGCGAACCGACCTGCGCCGAAGGTGGCGATGCCGATGGCGAACATCAGCAGGACCGTTGCGGCGGCCGACCAGTCGCGGCTCCAGGCCAGTGCGACGATAGTCGTGCCGGTCCAGCCGATGAAGGCCAGGGCCGAGAGATGCAGCCCGGCGCCCCACCGCCACCACGTCGCAGTCGCCGTGACCGCCGCGAGCGCGATGATGAACGGCCAATGCACGATCCAGCCGAACTCCGTCACCTCGTACCAGGACCACAGGCAGAACACGACAAGAGCCAGCACCAGCGATGCGCGCGAGCCGGCCATTGCCGCGGCAAGCAGCGCGCCGGCACCCCACAGCAGCAGCGCGTCAGGATAGTCGCCTGACAGATGGTAGCTCTGGGCGACGAGCACGATCGAGGCGCCGAACAGGGCCGTGCCCGCAAAAACCGCGGCATCGGCGAAATGTGGGTGCCGCGCGCGCGCCAGCAGCCCCGCGATGCCGTAGGCGAGCGCCATTCCCGCCACGAGGACGAGCATGCGCAGCGGGCGCGGGAAATCCTGCCAGTTCGAAGCGACGAAGGCGATCGCCGCCATCGCGATCAGCACGGCGCCGAGGAAGCCGATGACCGCTGCCGTTCGAGCCCGCCCGTCGTCGGCGACGCTGCCGAGGATGGCCGCAGCACCCTCTCGGGTCACCCACCCCTTCTCAAGCCACACTTCCAGGTCACGTTCGAGCCTGCGTCGGTAGAGAGAATTGAGCATCGCTGATGGTTCGCGGTACCGTCGATGGCGGAGTCCGCCACCCCGGTGGCGAAGTTGCATGCCGGCGCGGACGCGCGCATCATATCGGAACCTATCCGCCGATAAAGCGGCCTGGTCCGCGTCGGTGGTCAGTGGGGAGAACGTCGTCATGACCGTCGAGGTGATCTTGGCTCGCAAGGGCCGCAATGTCCTGACCGCGCATCCCGACACATCCCTCGCGAGGGTCTGCGAGCTTCTCGAGGAGAAGGGCGTCGGCGCCGTGGTGGTGAGTTCCGACGGCTGCACGGTCGAAGGCATCTTCTCCGAACGCGACTTCGTGCGTGCACTGGCGCGGCACGGTGCGGCCGCGCTCGACGCGCCGGTCGCTGAATTCATGACCAGCAAGGTCGTCACCTGTGCGCCGGATGATACAGTGCCAGCGCTGATGGAGAAGATGACGGACGGGAAATTCCGCCACGTTCCGGTGGTCGTCGACGGCCGCATGGTCGGCATCGTTTCGATCGGTGACCTGGTCAAGCACCGCATCGCCGAAGCCGAAGCCGAGGCGTCCGCCATGCGCGAATACATCACTGCCTGACGGCGCCGCGGCGGCGCCGCGCCCTATCGCCGTTCGGCGAGGCTGAGGGTTTCCACCGCCTCGGCAATGTCATCGAGCGCGCGCTCGGCCGCCTCGATCCCCAGCGCGATGGCCTCACGCGCCCGATGAAACTCGAACAACCCGATCCGGCGCATGCGCGGCTGCACCGCGACATCCGGCGGATCACCGCCGAGCCGCGCGCGCGATGCGGTCCTGGGTGATGTTGAAGGCGTCGGTCATCACCGAAGAGATGCCCGGCGGGCCGTCGCGGCGGCCAAACATCTGCCGCCGTACCAGCCGTCCGGCACTGCCGTGGCTGGCGGCCGGGTCGGCATCCTCCTTACCTTCGGCTTCTGCCTCCGCCCAATAGGGCTGGATCGAACCGCGTCCGAAAACGTCGGAATGAAGATTGACAGCAATCACCAGCCGCGCGCCCATCGCCCGGGCGACAGACACGGGTATCGGGTTGACCAGCGCGCCGTCGATCAGCCAGCGATTGGCAATCCGCACAGGGCGGAACACGCCGGGCAGGGCGTAGGAGGCGCGCATGGCATCGACCAAACGGCCCTGCGACAGCCAGATCTCGTGGCCCGTGCCGAGTTCGGTGGCGATCGCGCAGAACTTTCGCGGCAGACTCTCGGTCGTGATACCCTCGAACTGGCGTTCCAGCAGATCCGACAGCCGGTTGCCGGTAATGAGTCCCGAGCCGCCGAGATTGAAGTCGAGCAGTCCGAAGACCCGTCGCTTCGTGAGCGAAAGCGCGAATTCCTCGATCTCGTCGAGCTTGCCCGCGGCGTAGCAGCCGCCAACGACGGCTCCGATCGACGTGCCGGCGAGGATGTCGGGTGCATATCCGGCGGCCTCGAGAGTCCGCAGAACCCCGATATGCGCCCAACCGCGCGCAGCGCCTCCGCCCAGCGCGACGCCAATCGTCGGTCGCGACGGGGCAGGCCCCGGCGGGCGCCTGCTGGCGCTTTGCGGCGACCGTGGTGCCGCAACGGCCGTGGTGCCTCCGTCGGCCGGCGACAGCACGCGACGGGTGAACGACTGGAACACGACGGTCTCCTGCCTGCGCCATCCGACGACTGCGCTGCCGTCACGGGGCACGGTTAGATTAACAGGTCTGCAGGACGATAGTTTCAGAACTGCGTCGCATTTTCGGCAGTACGGTTACCGGCCGCCGTCACGCAGGACGGGGCCGCCGGCAGGGATCGGACCGGTCTCGACGATCCGGTAGAAGCAGGACCGGCGGCCGGTGTGGCAGCTCGCCCCCGATCCGCCGACACGTACCTTGATCCACACTGCGTCCTGATCGCAATCGATGCGCATCTCGACGATCGACTGCACCGAACCGCTGGTATCGCCCTTGCGCCACAATTCCTGGCGCGAGCGGCTCCAGTAATGGGCGATACCTGTCTCGATCGACAGCGCCAATGCCTCGGCATTCATGTGGGCGAGCATCAGCACCTCGCCGTCGTCGGCATCGGTGACGACACATGTGACCAGCCCGTCGGCGCCGAAGCGCGGGGTCATGAGGCCGCTGGTCTCGAGAGCCTGCTTGTCGCCGGGAGCCGGGAAGGGGAAGTGACTGTCCATGACCGCGCAAGTGCGACCAGGCGCGCCGCCCTGTCAACCGTAACGACGCTGCAGACCGCCGGCCCCGTGTCAGCGATCGCGAACCAGACGCAGGAAGCGATCCTGCTCGCCGACGTTGTCGCGGAAACGCCCGGTGAACTGGGTCGTGACGGTCGACACGCCGTGCTTGTGCACGCCACGCAGGCTCATGCACATGTGCTCCGCCTCGAGCATTACGGCCACGCCGTGCGGCTGCAGCACCTCGTCAATGGTCGTGGCGATCTGGGCAGTCAGATTCTCCTGGGTCTGCAGCCTCCGCGCATAGGTCTCCACGACCCGCGCAAGCTTCGATAATCCCACGACGCGCCCGGCCGGATAGTAGGCGATATTCGCCTTTCCGACGAAGGGCAGCATGTGATGCTCACAGTGCGAGAAGAACGGAACATCGCGCAGCAACACGATATCATCATAGCCGCCGACCTCCTCGAAGGTACGCGACAGGGACTCGATGGGGCATTCGAAATAGCCACCATAGAGCTCCTCGAACGCTTTGGCGACGCGCCGGGGGGTGTCGATCAATCCTTCGCGCTTGGGATCGTCGCCGGTCCAGGCGATCAGCGTTCGCACCGCGGCCTCGACCTGCTCACGGCTCGGCCGACCCGGGGGGTCACGGTCGTTCATGTCGTGCGCAGTGCCGCGGTAGTTGCGGATCATCGCATCCATGGCATCTCTCTTCGAGCCGTCCGCCATTGCACCCTCGTTCTCTTACGCCGCGCAATCGCGAGCGGATCAATCCGAAGGCGCTGCGTCCGCTTTACCCGGCCCGCTTGCCAGACCGACCGATTGCTTCGATATATAGGGCAGGATTCCGGGCCGCAAGGCGATCGGGCGCTTCGGATCGGCTGCTTCCGGGCGATCATCAGGCGGACGCGGCGCGCTGTAGGGCAGTCCTTCGATGCTGGACGAGATCTATAACAAGCGCATCCTGGAGCTTGCGGCCAACATTCCGCGGCTTGGCCGGCTACCCCATCCCGATGCCACCGCAACGGCACACAGCCGCCTGTGCGGCTCTACCGTGACCGTCGATGTTCGGATGGACGGCGAGACAGTCGCCGACTTTGCGCACGAGGTGAAGGCCTGCGCCCTCGGCCAATCGGCATCCTCGATCATGGCACGCAACGTCATCGGCGCGACGCTTCCCGAACTTCGGAAACTCCGCGACGAGATGCGTGCGATGCTGAAGGACAACGGACCGCCGCCCGGTGGTCGCTGGGCCGATTGTGCCGTCCTGGAGCCGGTGCGCGACTTCAAGGCGCGCCACGCCTCGACGATGCTGACCTTCGACGCGACGGTGGACGCCGTCGAGAAGGCGCTGGCGCGGCAGAAGGAGAGTGCGGCCTGACCGGTGGCGCACACCGATCATCGACGGGTATCGCGGCTGAGGTTGCCGGCATTGCTCTCATTGGCCTGATCCGCACCTACCGCTACACGCTGTCAGCGCTGATCGGCCGGCGTTGCCGCTATCTCCCGACCTGTTCCGAATACGCCGAGGACGCCATCCGCCGGTTCGGTCCCTGGCCGGGGCTCTGGATCGGCCTTGCCCGGTTCTCGCGGTGCAATCCCTGGGGAGCTTGCGGCTTCGACCCCTTGCCGGATGCCTTGCCGGCGGACTCGCGCTGGTATAAGCCGTGGCGCTACGGTCGCTGGAGCGGCCGACACATCTCGCTGCGGCCGGATGACGACTAGTCGCCGACCGCCTGACATTTCATGTTCGTCATTGCCAGGCCCAAGTCGGCATTCCCGCGGAGGCAGGGGAGGTTGCCCGGGGCGGGGGCAGTCACGATGTGGATGCCGATCCGGCGGGTGAATGTCCGCTGGCACCGTCAACAAGCCGCTTACCTGCGTCGTATGCAGGAGTTGAGCAGGAGAAGATGATGATCACGCTGACGTTTCCCGACAATTCCAGACGCGAGTTTCCCGCCGGCATAACGGGCGCCGAGGTCGCAGAAGGCATCTCGAAGTCGCTCGCCAAGAAGGCGATGGTGGTCCGGCTCAACGGCGAGCTGAAGGATCTGTCCCAGCCGATCACCGATGACGCGCGGATCGAGATCATCACCCGCGATCAGCCCGAGGCACTGGAGATCATTCGCCACGATGCCGCACACGTTCTGGCCGAGGCGGTCCAGGAACTCTTTCCCGGCACGCAGGTCACCATCGGCCCGGTCATCGAGAACGGCTTCTATTACGATTTCGCCCGCGAGGAGGCCTTCACGCCGGATGACTTTGCCGCGATCGAGGCGAAGATGCGCGAGATTGTCGCGCGCGATGCGCCCTTCACCCGCGAAGTCTGGAGCCGCGAGGACGCCCGCCGCTACTTCGGCGAGAAGGGTGAGCGCTACAAGGTCGAGCTGATCGACGCGATCCCCGAGGGCGACGAGCTCAGGATCTATCGTCAGGGCGAGTGGCTCGACCTCTGCCGCGGTCCGCACGGGCCGTCAACGGGTAGGGTCGGGACCGCCTTCAAGCTGCTGAAGCTCGCAGGCGCCTACTGGCGTGGCGATTCCAGCAATCCGATGCTGCAGCGCATCTACGGCACGGCCTGGGCCAGCGAGGCCGACCTCAAGGTCTACCTGACGATGCTCGAGGAGGCCGAGAAGCGCGACCACCGCCGCCTCGGTCGCGAGATGGACCTGTTCCACTTTCAGGAGGAGGCGCCCGGGGCCGTCTTCTGGCACCCCAAGGGCTGGACGCTGTTCCAGACGCTGATCGGCTACATGCGCCGCCGCCAGCACGAGGCCGATTTCCTCGAGGTGAACACCCCCGACATGATGGAGCGCACGCTCTGGGAACAGTCGGGTCACTGGGAGAAGTTCGGCGAGAACATGTTCACCACGATCACGCCGGACGAGCGGGTCCATTGCTGCAAGCCGATGAACTGTCCCGGCCATGTGCAGATCTTCAGGAACGGCCTCAAAAGCTACCGGGATCTACCTCTGAGAATTGCAGAATTCGGAAAAGTTCATCGCTACGAACCGTCCGGTGCGCTGCACGGCCTGCTGCGTGTGCGTCACTTCACCCAGGACGACGCGCACATCTTCTGCACCGAGGATCAGATCACCGAGGAGTGCATCGCGGTCAATGCGCTGATCCTGTCGATCTATCGCGACTTCGGGTTCGATGATGTGCGCGTCAAGTTCTCGGACCGGCCCGAGAAGCGCGTCGGATCCGATGCGGTCTGGGACAAGGCCGAAGCGGCGTTGAAAGCCGCCTGCGAGGCCGCCGGCATCGCCTGGACACTCAATCCCGGAGAAGGGGCCTTCTACGGTCCGAAGCTCGAATATGTGCTGCGCGACGCGATCGGCCGCGACTGGCAATGCGGTACGCTTCAGGTCGACTTCAACCTGCCGGGTCGGCTCGGGGCGTTCTATATCGGCCCGGACGGTGACCGGCACGTCCCGGTCATGCTTCACCGGGCGATGTTCGGATCCCTCGAGCGCTTCACCGGCATTCTGATCGAGAACCATGCTGGCCACCTGCCGCTCTGGCTCGCGCCGGTGCAGGTCGTCGTCGCGACAATCACCTCCGAAGCCGACGACTATGCGCTGAAGGTCCGGCAGGCGCTGGAGGCGGCCGGACTGCGGGCCGAGGTCGACCTCAGGAACGAGAAGATCAACTACAAGGTCCGCGAGCATTCGCTCGCCAAGGTGCCGGTGATCATCGTCTGCGGCCGCCGCGAGGCGCAGGAGGGTACGGTCAACATCCGCCGTCTCGGCTCGAAGGACCAGGTGGCGATGACCCTTGACCAGGCGGTGACCGCGCTGGTCGCCGAGGCGACGCCTCCGGACGTCCGACGCAACGCGGCGGCGCTCGCCGCCTGACCCGAACGCCGGGGAGACCGGCCGGTCTGGCTTCTCAGGCCCTGCCGAGCCGGCCGGTTGACCTTGCCCGCTGCAGGATGCGCTCGGCGCGGCGCACATGCGGGCGGTCGATCATCTGTCCGTCAAGGCTGGCGACTCCGGTCTCACCCGCTTCGGACATGGCGCGCAGCACGGCCTCCGCCTCGCGGACTGCGGCTTCGGACGGTGTGAACGCCTCGTTGATCACCGACACCTGGTCCGGGTGAATGGCCATCTTTGCGACGAAACCGTCGCGAACGGCCTCATCGCATTCGCGCCGCAGGCCTTTGGCATCGCGGAAGTCGGTGTATACCGCGTCGATCGGCAGAACCCCCGCCGCTGCCGCGCCCGCGAGGCACAGGGCTCTGGCCAACCTGTAGACGTCGGTATAGCGGCCGGCCGCATCGCGGTTCGAGAACGCACCGATGTCGGCCGAGAGATCCTCCCCGCCCCAGGTCATCCCTTCCAGGCGCGCGCTCGATCCGTCGTAGGTTCCGATGGCAAACAGGGACGCGGCCGTTTCGGTAACGATTGCAAGGATACGGGTGCGGCCATCCTCGATGCCGGCTAGCGCCTCCGATGTCGTCACCTTGGCATCGAGCAGCATGACATCTGCGCCCTTCGACGATTTCGGCAGCACGATGCCGTCGGGTTCGTGCGGAATCACCGCATCGAGGTCGGCGTCGGTCAGGCCAGTGTCGAGCGCGTTGACGCGGACATAGAGGCGCGGTCGGCCCGACTGCCCGCGGGCCTCGGCCAGTAGCCTGGCCGCGATGTCCCTCGCTTGCGCCTTGAGGTCAGGCGCGACCGAATCCTCGAGGTCGAGGATCAATGCATCCGCACCGCTCTGCATGGCGCGGGCGAATTTCCTCGGACTGTCGCCGGGTACGAACAGAAGGGACCGCAACGGCATTCTCCCCAGGGCTCGGCTCTGTCTTCCGCATCCGCAGACGCTGGTTAACGGCTCGTTTACCATACGCATTCAGGGTGCTGTCGACCGGATTACCTCATTCCGGACCACGGGCGAAGACCAGCGTGATGTTCCTGTTCACGTCGATCGGCAAGAGCGAGGATCCGACATCCGGCGTCGGCTCGGCGGTCGAGCACGCCAGCCGCCGCACCGGCGCCGATTTCGCCTATCTGATGACGACGGCGCGCCGCGAATCGAATCTGAACCCGGAGGCCAGGGCGCGCACATCGTCCGCAGCCGGCCTGTTCCAGTTCATCGACAGCACGTGGATCGCCATGCTCAAGGAGGCCGGTGAACAGCATGGCTACGGCGCCTATGCCGCCAAGATCAAGCGCACCGCGTCCGGCGGCTATGCCGTCGCCGACCAGGCCGCGCTCAGGGACATCCTCGATCTGAAGAAGGATCCCAAGGCGGCAGCCCTGATGGCGGGCGAACTCACGGTCCGCAATGCCGAAAGCCTGCGCGCCGGCCTCGGGCGACAGCCGACCGAGGGTGAGCTCTATGTCGCGCACTTCCTTGGCCCCCAAGGCGCCCTCGACCTGATCAGGCTTGCCGAGCAGGCGCCCGACCGCTCCGCTGCCAAGCACTTTCCCCAGGCCGCAGCGGCCAATCGCTCAATCTTCTACACGAGCGAGGGCAGGGCGCGGACGGCTTCGGAGGTGTATGATCGCCTGGTCGCCGGCTTCCGGAGAGAGCCGCCGACCACGCCGACCGCTCCTGCGAAATATCTCGCCTTCCAGCCCGGGCGGGCGAGCCAGGATCACGTCTTCCACGGCTTGTTCCATTCCGGGTCCGGGTCGACGCTCGGTCCGATCGGTCGCGCCGTCGCCGGTTTCTGGTCGGCCCTGGACCCGTCTCCGCGATCGGCCGGTTTCACCGGCGATCCGGTCGTCGTCACGGCCGATGGGCCGCGCCGCCCGGGCGAGGTCGAACTTGACGTCGCCACCGGCAAGCTACGTGCCGACACGGCTGCATCCGTCCTGTCCGGAGGACAGGTCGCAGCCGGATCGCTGCGCGACGACCCGTCGCTGCCGGTCTACTGAAACCAGGGGTGTTTCCGCGATTTTATGGTGAACGCTTCTTTAAGCGTTCCCTGAGACCATTCCGGAAAGCGTTGAGTGGGCCGCAAGGCTCCTTGCACCGGAGTTGTCATGATGCTCGTCAGACGTTTCCTCGACAGGCTTGCGATGTCGGAACCGTCCCAGCGGGCAGAAATCGTCCGGGCTCTCGTCCGTGTCTATCTCGAGGTCCCGCTCGACGCGGAGAACCGTTCGGCCGCTGCGACGGCGCTGCTGGCTGTACTCGATGATCCCGCGCCACGTGTCCGCCGTGCGATGGCGGAAGCCCTCGCATCCAGTCCGGACGCGCCGCGTCCCCTGATCCGCGGTCTGGCCGAGGATCTCCCTGACATCTCGACGATCGTGCTGCGCCGGTCCCCGCTGCTGAGCGAGGTGGAACTCGTCGACTATGCCGGCGGCGGCTGCGAACGCAAGCGCGTCGCGATCGCCAGCCGCGACGATGTCGGCGTCGGGTTGGCCGCAGCTCTCATCGAGGTGTCCGGTCCGGAGGCCTGCCTCGCGCTGCTCGCCAATCCGCGGGCCGCGATAACCGCGTCCTCGCTGGGCCGCCTCGTCGAACGGCATGGCAGCAGCGCGCGGATTCGCGAGGCCCTGCTCGCCCGACCGGAGCTCCCGGCGACGCTTCGCCAGAGGCTGATCGACGGCTTGGCGCAGGCTCTTGCCGATCTGGTCATCGCGCGCGACTGGCTGTCGCCGCAGCAGGCGAACAGGGTGATCGCCGACGCCCGGGATCGCGCGATCGTCGATCTGGCCGCCAGTTGTCGCGATACGCATCGTCGAAGGCTGATCGAGATGCTGGCCGTCGAGGGGCGCCTCACTGCGACCCTGATGATCCGCGCACTCGCCACCGGTCACCGCGGCTTCGTGGAGGATGCGCTGAGCCATTTGGCCCGGACGCCTGTCTCGCGCGTCGTGGCGCTGATGCAGGACAATGGCGCCGGCTTCTGTGCGCTGTATCGCAAGTCGGGGCTTGCACCGGCGGCACTGCCGGTGATCCGCGCGATGATCGAGGTGCTGCGCGACCAGACGGATGACGGGACCGAACTGGGACGCGCCAGGATGGGACGGACGATGCTCGAGCGGGTGCTGACGGCCCTCGGACATGACAGCTTCACCCCCGCCGAGATCGACGAGTTCGCAGCGCTGCTCTGGCGTCTGGCAACCGACGCGGCGCGCGAGGAAGCGCGGATGCAATCGGGCGGGTATTTCCAGGCGGCCTGACGTGGGTTCAGCGGATTGCCGCGTCTCGCAATTCGCCGATCTGGCGTGCGAGGGACGCATCCGCTGGAGCGAAGTCTGTCGGCATTGCCATAATGCGCGCGTGCAGGCGGCTGGCAATGGCAGCCACTTGCGGATGGCCGAGCAGGTTCGCCTGTTCGATCAGCCGTTCGGTGAGGGCGGACAGTTCGCGGGCATGACTGGCAAAGCTCGCAGAGGCATTCTCGTAGACCTGCGCCAGTTCTTCGATCTCGTCGACCATCCACCGGTCGAACTCGTCGGCGAGGGCGCTAACCATGCGGGCGGCGGCGGCTCCCGTAGCCGGATGTATCACGACCTTGCCCGTATCCTCGGTGGCCCTGAGGGAATGGCTCGTGCCGTTCTGTTCGCCAATGGACATTCCTGTCTTACTCCCGCGCTTCTACGCAGGAGCTGACGGTAGGCAGGCAGACTTAACGAAGCCTGAACCGCTAGTAGCCGAATTGCTCGGCCAGTATCCGCTCGTCGAGATTGTGGCCTGGATCGAACAGCATGATGGCTTCGCAATCCTTCGATTCGCGCACACTGACGCGGCGTACCGACCGGATCTCGACATGATCCGCCACGGCGTTGACCGGGCGCTTGTCGGCCTCGAGGATCTCGATCTCGATGGTCGCCTCGTTCGGCAGCAGGGCGCCGCGCCAACGGCGAGGACGGAACGGGCTGATCGGAGTCAGCGCCAGCAGTGGCGCATTGATCGGAATGATCGGTCCGTGGGCGGACAGGTTGTAGGCAGTCGAGCCCGCCGGCGTGGCGACGAGCAGACCGTCGCAAACCAGCTCCTCGAGCCGGACCTTGCCGTCTATGAGGACCCTGAGCTTCGCGGCCTGATGGGTCTGGCGCAGCAGCGATACCTCGTTGAGCGCGAGCGCTTCGTGAACCCGGCCCTCGCTGTCGGTCGCCGTCATGACCAGGGGATGGACGACGGCCACCGCTGCCTCATTCAGGCGCTCGATCAGGCCGTCCTCCGAGAATTCGTTCATCAGGAATCCGACGGACCCCCTGTTCATGCCGTAAATCGGCTTGCCGGTGTTCATGAACCGGTGCAGCACCTGAAGCATGAAGCCATCGCCGCCCAGCGCGACGATCACCTCGGCCGTACCCGGATCGACGCCACCGTAGCGGGCCTCGAGGCGCCGGCGCGCGGTGTCGGCTTCGGTAATCGGACTGGACAGGAATGCGATGGTCCGGAATCTCGGCCGCGCGGTCTCGGGCGTATGCATGGCGGTTTCCGCTGTGACGTGGGCGCAATATACCGGGCGGCGGACATATGCCAATGCAGGGAAAGGCCATGAGCGATCCGAACGACCCTCTGAGGCTGATCTATACGACCTTTGCCACACGGAACGACGCGGAACGCTGCGGACGGGCGCTCGTTGAGCGCAGGCTCGCCGCGTGTGTCAACATCTTTCCGGGCATGACGTCGATCTACGAATGGCAGGGCGGTCTCGCCTGCGAGGACGAGGTGGCGATGATCGTCAAGACCCGCCTCGCAGTCGTCCAGGCCGCAGTGAAGGTGCTGCAAGGGCTGCATCCCTACGACACGCCGGCGATCATCGTGCTCGCTCCGGAGACGGCGAACCATCCCTATTCCGCCTGGGTGGCGGCGCAGACAGGCTGAGCCTCAGGAAAGCTGATGCGGCTTGTGCGGTACGTATTCCGGGACGATCGCAGACAGCCGGTCCAGCATGCCTGCCTCATCGCCTGTTTCGATCGCCTGCCGCAGGACTTCGATCTCCTCGATGAATGTCGCCGGAACGATCGCCCGCGGTTCGGCGGCCAGGATGCCAGCGACTTCGGTCGATTTCAGCGGTTCGCCGGAATCGAACAGCTCCTCGTTGAGCTTCTCGCCGTCGCGCATGCCCGTGAACTCGATCTGGATGTCCGTTCCCGGTTCGAAACCGGCCAGCCGGATCATCCGTTCGGCAAGATCGACGATCCGCACCGGCTCGCCCATGTCCAGAACAAAGATGGAGATGCGGTCGCGCGAGGACAGGCCGAGCGCGGAGGCCATCAGGACGAGGCTGACCGCCTCCCTGATGGTCATGAAGTAGCGCTTCATGTCCGGATGGGTCACCGTGATCGGGCCGCCCTGTTCGAGCTGCTCCTTAAACAGCGGCACGACGGAGCCGCTCGAGCCCAGCACGTTGCCGAACCGGACCGACATGAATCGGGTCTCACGGCCGCCATTGCCGTTGACGCGGTTGCTTGCGGCAAATCCGAGCGCATCCAGCGCCTCGCAATAGGTCTCCGCCGCCCGCTTCGTCGCGCCCATCACCGAACTCGGCTGTACAGCCTTGTCGGTCGAGATCATCACCATCGCCTTGGCCCCGACCTTCCGGGTCGCGTCGGCAACATTCACCGTGCCGACGGTGTTCGTCAGAATTCCTTCGGCCACGTGCTGTTCGACGATCGGCACGTGCTTCAACGCCGCGGCATGGAACACCAGGTCAGGTCTGAATCGTTCCACCAGGTCGGCGACCTTCCGGCGATCGCGGACATCGCAGAGACGTCCCTCGACAGGGATGCCGGGAAAATCGCGCTTCAGATCCTTGGTGATCGCATACAGGGCGAACTCTGAGTTCTCGACGATCATCAGCCGTTCGCAGCTCATGCCGGCGATCTGCCGGCACAGCTCGCTGCCGATCGTTCCACCGCCACCCGTCACCAGCACCTTTTGGCCGGCGACGAGGTTGCGGATCATCGTGTAGTCGAGTTCGCGGGTCGAACGGCCGAGCAGATCCTCGATGTTGATCGGGGCGAGCCGCAGGCGGCCGTCGCCATTGACGCTGTCGAGGCCCGGATGGGTCAGCCGCTCGACGCTCAGACCGACCTTCCTGGCACGCGAGATCACCTGTTCGATGTCCCGCTCCTTCACCAGCGCTTCGTTCGTCAGGATCAGCCGGCGCGGAATCTGCCCGTGCTGGGCAAGCCGCTCGACCACGCGCTCGAGATCGCTGGTGTGGCCAAGCACCGGCACGTTGCGAATGCGCTGACCGACATGGGCCTGCTTGGTCGACAGCAGGCCGATCGGGCGCATCAGGTCATGGCCGTTGGTTTCCAGCGATCGAATGATGATCTCGGCATCGTTGCCCGATCCGGCGATCAGGACCGGAATCGCCGTGTGGGAGGCTCTCCGGGTCCGGTTGAGCAGCCGGCGGTCGCGGTAGACCCGATACAGGAAGCGCGGCCCACCGAGCAGCGCCATCAGGATGAACCAATTGGTGAAGACGATGGTCCGCGGCACGATGATGGCGCCGCGGGAGACGAAGTCCAGGACGACCATGAAGACCGATACGGCGGTCACCGCCTTGACGATGTTCACGAGGTCTGGGATCGACGCGAACCGCCAGATCCCGGCATAAAGACCGAATGCCCAGTAGATGACGCATACGAAAGGCAGGACGATCGCGATCAGGGTCACGATCTCGTCGGCGCGATAGGAGAAGGCGTCGGCCCCGAACCGGATATAGTAGCCGAGGCCGATCGCCACGACTGTCATGACCAGGTCGTGGGTGAAGGCGGCCAGGCGCTTCGGTGTCAGCGGGCTCGGCGCAAAACGCATTCGTTCCTGCGGCTGTCGCAGCTTTGTTTCCGGGCGAGTGCTTACACCCTTGGGTCGGGATATCCAACCCGCAATTGCCGGGCGACGGCAAACCCACGGCTGTCGGTCGGGCGCATCCGGTCTCAGTTGGCGGCCCGTGCCGCCAGCGCGACGGGATCGACGAAGGTGGTGCCGCGGTCGTCGTCGCCGAGGCGGACGAACCCGAGACGGGCGAGGGCGGGATATTGCGCCAGCGTGCCGATTGTCGCCACGTAACAGACCCTGCCGCGATAGGTCGACATGCCCTCGAGGATGTCGTTCTCCGAGCCGTTGGTGGTAATGCTCAGGAGGTCGACCCGATCGATCCCGGCGGCCGCCAGAACGTCGTCCAGCCGGTCGACGGCGATCCTCGTGCGCTCGAATTGGTCGCGGTCACAGCGATCGCTGGCATAGAACGCCTCGACCAGATTGGCCGCCGGATGGTCGGGGTCGCGCAGGAAATCGAGTTCCCCCGCCTCGCTCCACGCCCCCTTTGCCAGCACGGTGAGATTGTCGAGGCCATGCCGCCCGGCGAAGTCGCGCAGAGCCGCCGCGCTGTCCGGATCGGGTTCCAGCACCATGACGCGTCCCATTGGCCCGACCAGACGGGCGAAATGAACGGCGCGCGACCGGCCGGCCCTCAACGTATCCCACGGTGCGCCGATCTGCACCACCGTCGCACCGGGCCGCAGCAGACGGTAGGGCAGGCGGTGGCGCCGGAGCCTGGTCCCGACGCCGTAGAGCGGGCCTTCGGGGAGCCGCCACAGCAGGGCATAGCCGATCCTGCGCATCGTGTTGTGGAGGCGGGAATGCCGGGAAAGGCGATAGAACATGCGGTCGGATCGCCTGACGGTCAGATGCTGCGGGGGGCGGTCGGAAAGCGCTCTCCGATCGCGAACAGGGCTATCATGATCATGAGCAGAGCGGTCCACCAGCTCTGCCATGCGCCGTGGCTGACGCTGGAGACCGCCAGTGTCGCGGTGATCGCCCCGTAGGCGAAGGATCGTCGTCGTGCCGGAAGGGCGCTGACCGCCATCACAACGCCGACCATGATCGCGGCCGCCAGAACGACTCCGATCGCTCCCAGTTCGACCCAGATCTGCAGGATCGGATTGTGGGGATGGTGGATCGGTCCGATCGTCCAGTTGACCCCCGGCATCTCGCGCAGCCCGAACATCCGGGACGACTCCAGCCCCCAGCCGATCAGCGGCCGCTCCAGTGCCGCTTCCGCCGTCGCCCGCCAGATCTCCAGACGGCGTTCGCTGCTGAGATCGACCATCTCGTCGACGCCCGTCTCGACGGCGAAATCGGACATGAGCTTGACCATCAGAGGCATGGCGACAAAGGCCGCCGTCCCGACGACGATCACGCCGATCTGGGCCGTCCGCAGGCTGATCAGCGCTAGGCTGGTGACAAGGAGGCCTGCACAGATCGCGAGCAGTGCCGACTTGCTGCTCGAGACCGCCACAGCGGCGATGACGAGCACGATCACGCCGACGCGGATGTAATGGCGATAGCGCCCGGTGGTCAGCGCCAGCGCCGGCCACATCAGCAGCGACACCGTCACCACCGATCGGTTGAGGTAGGACGGATTGGGGCCGTAGATGTAGGATCGGAACACGCCGCCCGGCACCGTGAACTCGACGATCAGGATGATCGCCGCCAGAGCGATGCCAAGCGCCGCGCCAATCCGGTGCGTCTCGCGTTCGAACGGCGGAACGCATCGGTGGATGATGAGCACGGTGCACAGGATCAGCAGGATCTTGACCGACTGATCGAATGTCCACTCCGGGGACAGCGACCACAGGGTCGACAGCGTTGCGAAGCCGATCAGGGCAAGAGTGCTCAGCACCCACCAGGGCATCCGCCGCGGGTCGATTGCGCTCGTCGCGAGCCGCATCGCGCCAGGTCCGCCCCGGGTGCAGCGGATCGCGGTCCGGTACGCCAGGGCCAGCGCCGCCGCGATGAGCAGTATCGTCGGCAGGGCTCGGCTGGAGTAGATCACCGTGATCGGCGCCGCGAAGAACAGCGTCGTCAGGGTGGCGTCGCGCAGGAAATCAGGCCCGACGGCCGCAGCCAGGCGGCCGAAGCAGGCGCCCCAGTGGCGCGCATCCTCGACGATGTGTCTGAAAACGAGAAGCGCGGAAACGACCATTCCGTCGGGGGCCGGAGTTGTCTGAAGGAGGTCGGAGGCTTATACGGCGCGGGGGTCGGCGAGGAAACCCCCGTCTGGACCCGAATGGCCACCGCTGGAAGGTGCAATGTCCGGATTTGTCCCGGTTCCCTTCTTCCGACCGTCGATCGGCGAGGAGGAGATCGACGAGGTGGTCGCGACCCTGCGCAGCGGCTGGCTGACGACCGGCGAGCGCGCCCGCCGGTTCGAGGCCGCATTCTCGGATTATATCGGCAGCGGGGTCGAAGCCATCGCGGTCAACTCGGCCACCGCCGGCCTGCATCTGGCACTCGAGGCCCTCGGCATCGGCCCCGGCGACGAGGTCATCGTGCCCGACCTGACATTCACCGCGACGGCCGAGGTCGTGCGCTATCTCGGCGCAGAGGTTCGTCTGGTCGATGTCGATCCGGTGACCCTGTGTCTCACGCCGGAGGCATTCGCGGCGGCCGTCGGTCCCAGGACCCGCGCCGTGATACCGGTTCATTACGGCGGGCTTGCCTGCGACCTGGACGGAATCGCGGCCGTGGCCGCACAATACGGTATCGACGTTGTCGAGGATGCCGCGCACGCGCTTCCCACACGCTGGCGCGGCCGCCTGATCGGGAGCCATGGAACCGCGGCCAGCGTGTTCAGCTTCTATGCGAACAAGACCATCACGACCGGTGAGGGTGGAATGCTGGTCACGCCGCGTCGCGAGCTTGCGGCGCGCGCCAAAGTGATGCGGTTGCACGGCATCGACCGCGACGCGTTCGACCGATACCGGCATCCCGGACACGGATGGCGCTACGACATCGTGGCGCCTGGCTTCAAGTACAATCTGTCCGATCTGGCGGCCGCGGTCGGCCTGCGCCAGCTCGCGAAGGCGGACGCCCTCCGCGACCGGCGCGAGGCGATCGCCGGAACCTACCTGGAGGCGTTCGCAGACCTGCCGCTTCGTCTTCCCGTGCGCGGCGAGCAGGGCGGCCATGCCTGGCACCTATTCGCGGTCCGACTGGATCCATCCGCGCCAATCGATCGCGACGGGTTCATCGCCGCGCTGGCCGAGCGCGGCATCGGCAGCAGCATGCACTACGCGCCCCTGCACCGGATGACCTACTGGCGCGAGCGCTATGGCCTTGCCGCCGAGGATTATCCGGTTTCGGAGGAGGCCTTTCGCAGTCTGGTCACGTTGCCGCTGTTTCCGGACATGCGGGACGAGGAAATCCAGTCGGTGATCGCGGCCGTCCGCGAGGCTCTGGACGGGCGCGGATAATCCATGCACGAGGACGTCCGCCGCGACTTCATTGTCGTCCTGGGTCCGGCCCGCTCGGGCACCTCGCTGCTGCGTGACCTGATCGGCTGCCATCCCGCCGCGACCGCAATTCCCTTCGACGTCAATCACGTCTGGCGGCTCGGCAACGAGCGCCACCCCGACGATGCCCTGTCCCCCGACCTCGCCACACCGCAGGTGCGACTGCGCATCCGCCGCCGGCTGCTTGCTCTGGCGCGCCGCAGCGCCGGCGCCGCACATTGGCCGGAGGTGCGACTTGTGGCCGAGAAGACTGTCGGCAATGCGTTGCGTCCGCATTTCGTCGACGCGGTGCTGGGCGGGCCGCGTTACGTGCGGATCGTGCGCGATCCCCGGCAGACCATCGCCTCGACGGTCGCCTCGTGGAAGGCGTCGCCGAGCCTGCGTCATCTGGTCCGCAAGTTGCGCTTCTTCGGACCCGGCGAGGTCGGCTATGCCGGGTGGTATGTGGCGAATGCGCTTGCTGGGATGATCCGCCATCGCCGGGGCGTGAAGGTCTGGGGCGCGCGCTATCCGGGTATCGACAGCGACATCGAGCGGCTGGACCTCGAGTCGGTCTGCGCCCGCCAGTGGCTCGCCGCGATCGACTCCATGGACGCCTTCTTCGCGACGCTGCCGCCAGAGCGGGGACTGTCGGTCCGCTACGAGGACATCGTTGCCGACCCCGCATCGCTGGAACAGGTCTGGGCCTTCGCCGGGCTTCCAGATGACGGTCTGTCTCGGCGTCTGCACGCCGAGATCGTCTCGGCAGCCCCCCTGCACTCGGCAAGCCTTCCCGGCGGCATGGCGGATGGGCTGATGGCAGCGGTGTACGCGCGGATGGCCGCGTTCGGCTATGACTGAGCCGCCATGCCCGCCGACCTGACGAAACGGGCCTTCGACATTCTCGCCAGTGCCATCGGCCTCGTGGTGCTGTCGCCGGTCCTGCTGGCGATCGGCCTCGCGATCAGGCTTGAGTCAGGTCCTCCCGTCCTGTTCCGGCAGACACGGGTTGGTCGGGGCGGCGCCCTGTTCACCATACACAAGTTCCGCACCATGCGGCCGGCAGCTGGCAGCCGGATCACCGCCGCCGGCGATCCCCGCGTTACAAGGGTCGGCGCGTTTCTGAGGCGCACCAAGCTCGACGAGCTCCCGCAACTCTGGGACATCCTGCGCGGCGTCATGTCGTTCGTCGGACCCCGTCCGGAGGTCCCCGACATGCTGGCCTATTATCCGCCCGGCGATCGGGCGAAGCTGCTCTCGGTTCGGCCCGGCATCACCGACCTGGCAACACTGGAATTCCGTGACGAGGAGGCAATTCTGGCGGGCGCTAACGATGTCGAGCGCGCCTATCTCGAAGAGGTCGTGCCGCGCAAGCTGGCGCTCGCGACACGCTATGTCGATTCCCGCAGCTTCACACTCGACATGCAGATCCTCGCCCGAACGCTCGCGGCGCTGGTCAGGCGGCCGCCGGATCAGCCGCGTCCGCGATAGGGCGCAACACCCTGGTCGGGAATCCACAGCCCCGCTGGCGCCATCCCGGTCTGCCAGAACACGTCGATCGGAATACCCCCGCGCGGATACCAGTAGCCGCCGATCCTGAGCCAGCGCGGCTGTAGCCTGCTGGCAAGCCGCCGGCCGATCGCGACGGTACAGTCCTCGTGAAAGGCGGCGTGATTGCGGAATGAGGCAAGGAACAGTTTCAGCGACTTCGACTCAACGAGCCACTGATCGGGCACATAGTCGATCACGAGATGCGCGAAATCGGGCTGACCCGTCACCGGGCACAGCGAGGTGAACTCCGGACAGGTGAATCGCGCCACATAGTCGGTGTCGGCATGCGGATTGGGCACGCGGTCGAGCCCCGCCACGTCCGGTGACTCCGGAACGGGGACGGGTCGGCCAAGCTGCATCGGGCTGTCGGGGCTGGTCATGGACGTCCAGATGCGCCGCGCCAGCGAAAATGGCAAGTCCGCATCGTCCCGGTGCGCCCGCGCGCTCCCACATCCGGGGCAACAGCATTGGACTTCCCAGCGTCATCCGCCTCGGCTATTAGCGGCGCGGGTTCTCGAAGGGGATAGCGAAGCATGACAGCCATCGTCGACATCGTCGGACGTGAGATCCTCGACAGCCGCGGCAATCCGACCGTGGAAGTCGATGTCGTTCTCGAGGATGGGACGATCGGCCGCGCCGCGGTCCCTTCGGGCGCCTCGACAGGGGCGCACGAGGCGGTGGAGGTGCGCGATGGCGGGCCACGCTATCTGGGCAAGGGCGTTCGCGGCGCGGTCGATGCGGTCAATGGCGAGATCTTCGACGCCTTGTCGGGCATGGATGCCGAGGAGCAGGTGCAGATCGACGCGGCGATGATCGCCCTGGACGGCACACCCAACAAGAGCCGCCTCGGCGCCAACGCCATCCTCGGCGTGTCGCTTGCGACGGCGCGGGCGGCGGCCGAGGCGACCGGGCTTCCGCTCTACCGCTATGTCGGCGGCGTCGGAGCACGCGTCCTGCCGGTGCCGATGATGAACATCCTGAACGGTGGCGCCCATGCCGATAACCCGATCGACATTCAGGAATTCATGATCATGCCGGTCGGCGCCGCGTCCTTCTCCGAGGGCCTGCGGATGGGGGCGGAAATCTTCCATGCGCTGAAGGGCGCATTGAAGAAGGCCGGTCACAACACCAATGTCGGTGACGAGGGCGGTTTCGCGCCGAACATCGCGTCCGCTCGCGCCGCGCTCGACTTCATTCTCGAGGCGGTGGAGGTCACCGGCCTGAAGCCCGGCAACGACATCGTGCTGGCCCTCGACGTCGCTGCGACGGAGTTCTTCAGGGACGGCAGGTATCACATGACAGGCGAAGGCAGGACCCTGGATCCCGAGCACATGGTCGCCTACCTGGCCGAACTCGTCGACGCCTATCCGATCGTTTCGATCGAGGACGGGATGGCGGAGGATGACTGGCGCGGCTGGAAGATGCTGACCGAAACCATCGGCGAGCGCTGCCAGCTCGTCGGCGACGATCTGTTCGTTACAAACACCGCGCGCCTGTCGACCGGCATCAAGGAGGGTGTTGCCAATGCGCTTCTGGTCAAGGTGAACCAGATCGGCTCGCTGACCGAAACGCTCGACGCCGTCGAGATGGCGCATCGCGCCGCCTATCGCGCGGTGATGTCGCACCGTTCGGGTGAAACCGAGGATTCGACCATCGCGGACCTGGCGGTGGCCACGAACTGCGGGCAGATCAAGACCGGCTCCCTTGCCAGATCGGACAGGCTTGCGAAATACAATCAGCTTCTACGCATCGAGGAGGAACTTGGCGCCACGGCGAAGTATGCCGGCCGATCGGCCCTTCGCGGCTGACCGCCGATCATCCGATTAAGCCTGCCTTAACAGGCACGGCGGATAGTGTCGCGCGTACCCTCTCTGTCGTCAGGACCGATCCATGCCCCGCCGTACCGTCCGCAGAGGATCGATCGCGGCGCTGCTGGTGCCGTTGCTCGGCGCCGCCGCTGTCGGCTATTTCGCCTGGCACGGCATTCACGGCGCCCGCGGGTTCCTTGCGTCCCAGCAGCTCGCCGCCGAGACGGCCCGACTGGAGGCGGAGCTGGCGGAAGTACGGCGCGAGCGCGAATGGCTCGAGCATCACGTCGCCCTGCTGCGGCCCGAAAGCCTCGATCCCGACATGCTCGAGGAGCGGGCGCGGGTGCTTCTCAACCTGGCTCACCCCGACGACATCGTCATCCTGAGACAGAATCCGTAGCGCTGGTTGCTGCATCGCAGCACCGGAAGGAATCTTAACCGGAATCCGGTTAAGACACGTTATTTCTTGAAGATCAAAGGATTGTCGCCGTCGCCGGATGACGGTTACGGCTGGCGTTTCGCGTCATGCTGCGCTACCTGTTCGGGACCGATCAGGTTCAACGAGCAGGGAGGACGGCATGGCGGCGAGAGCCGGTGGCGGTGCAAGGACCAGATCCGCGCCCGGGAGTCGGTCGACCGCCAGGGCGCGAGCAGCTGGCAGGCCGGGCAACGGCACGGCTATTGCCGAACTGACGGCCGAGGAGGAGCTGGCCGCCTACCGCGAGATGCTGCTGATCCGGCGCTTCGAGGAGAAGGCCGGCCAGATGTACGGCATGGGACTGATCGGCGGATTCTGCCATCTCTACATCGGTCAGGAAGCCGTTGTCGTCGGCATGCAGATGGTGGCCAAGGAAGGCGACCAGATCATCACCGGCTATCGTGATCATGGCCACATGCTCGCCTGTGGAATGGACCCCAAGGGGGTGATGGCCGAACTTACCGGCCGCCGCGGCGGCTATTCCAAGGGCAAGGGCGGCTCGATGCACATGTTCTCCGTCGAGAAGGGCTTCTTCGGCGGGCACGGCATCGTCGGCGCGCAGGTGTCGCTCGGCACCGGCCTCGGCTTTGCCAACAAGTACCGTGGCAACGACAACGTCAGCTTCACCTATTTCGGCGATGGGGCTGCCAACCAGGGCCAGGTCTACGAGAGCTTCAACATGGCTCGGCTCTGGCACCTGCCTGTGGTCTATGTCATCGAGAACAACAGGTACGGCATGGGCACCAGTGTCGCCCGCGCCTCGGCGACCACCGATCTCTACATGCGCGGCGCGTCCTTCGACATTCCGGGCGAGCAGGTCGATGGCATGGACGTGCGCGCGGTCAGGGCCGCCGGCGCGAAGGCGGCCGAGATCTGCCGGAAAGGCAATGGGCCGTACATTCTCGAGATGCTCACCTACCGCTATCGCGGCCACTCGATGTCTGACCCCGCCAAGTACCGCTCCAAGGACGAGGTGCAGAAGATGCGCCAGGAGCACGATCCGATCGAGCAGGTTAAGGCGCGGCTTCTGGGCGAGCATCGGGTCAGCGAGGATGCGCTGAAGGATATCGACCGCGAGGTTCGCGCCATCGTCAACGAGGCGGCCGAGTTCGCCCAGACCGATCCCGAGCCCGATCCCTCGGAGCTGTGGACCGACGTGCTGCGCTGAGCTGAGGGGGAGGGAACCCATGCCGATCGACGTACTGATGCCCGCCCTGTCCCCCACCATGGAGGAAGGCAAGCTCGCAAGGTGGCTCAAGAAGGAAGGCGATGCCGTCGCCTCCGGCGACGTGATCGCCGAGATCGAGACCGACAAGGCGACCATGGAGGTCGAGGCGGTCGACGAGGGCACGCTGGCCAGGATCCTGGTTCCGGAAGGTACCGAGGCCGTCAAGGTCAATACGCCGATCGCCGTGATCCTGGCTGACGGCGAGGATGCTTCGGCGATGTCGGCTGAATCGAAGGCTGGCGCGCCCGCATCCGAACCGGATCTGGCCGCGCCGCAGGCAGAGGCACCGAAATCTGGCGCCCCGAAACCCGCCGCGAAATCCGTCGAGACACGCCGTCTCGAACAGCCGGACCCCGAGCCGGAATTCGCCCCCGGCACGGTGATGGTCGACACCACCGTGCGCGAGGCGCTCCGCGATGCGATGGCCGAGGAGATGCGCCGCGATGACGACGTCTTCGTCATGGGCGAGGAGGTCGCCGAGTACCAGGGAGCCTACAAGGTGACGCAGGGGCTGCTCGACGAGTTCGGGCCGCGTCGTGTCATCGACACCCCGATCACCGAGCACGGCTTTACCGGTCTCGGCGTTGGGGCTGCACTCGCGGGCCTGAAGCCCATCGTGGAGTTCATGACGTTCAACTTCGCCATGCAGGCGATCGACCAGATCATCAATTCGGCCGCAAAGACCCACTACATGTCGGGCGGACAGATCGGCTGTTCGATCGTCTTCCGCGGTCCGAACGGTGCGGCCTCTCGCGTCGCCGCCCAGCACAGCCAGGACTTTGCCGCCTGGTACAGCCATGTACCCGGCCTGAAGGTGATTCAGCCCTACACGGCGGCGGATGCCAAGGGCCTGCTCAAGGCCGCGATCCGCGATCCGAACCCGATCGTTTTCCTCGAGAACGAAATCCTCTACGGCCACAGCTTCCCGGTACCCAAGATCGAGGACTTCACCATCCCGATCGGCAAGGCGCGCATCGCCCGCAAGGGGACCGATGTCACCATCGTCTCGTTCGGCATCGGCATGACCTACGCGCTGAAGGCCGCCGACGAACTGAAGGGTGAGGGGATCGATGCGGAGGTGATCGACCTCAGGACCATCCGGCCGATGGATGTCGACACCATCGTCACCTCGGTCAGGAAGACCGGGCGCTGCGTCACCGTCGAGGAGGCCTGGCCGCAGTGCTCGGTGTCCTCGGAGATTGCCGCGCAGCTGATGGAGAAGGCATTCGACTGGCTTGACGCGCCGGTCACGCGGGTCACCGGCAAGGACGTTCCGATGCCCTACGCAGCCAATCTCGAGAAGCTGGCATTGCCTTCGGTGAAGGAGGTCATCGACGCGGTCAGGGCGGTAACCTACCGCGACTGATCCGGTGCCTGCAACATCCCGACGCCCGGGGGAAACGACCAATGCCCATCGACATCCTGATGCCCGCCCTGTCGCCGACCATGGAGAAGGGCACGCTGGCCAAGTGGCTGGTCAAGGAGGGTGATTCCGTCGCACCTGGCGACGTGATCGCCGAGATCGAGACCGACAAGGCGACCATGGAGGTGGAGGCGGTGGACGAGGGCACGATGGGCCGGATTCTCGTCCCGGAGGGAACCGCCGACGTACCCGTCAATGAGAGGATCGCGATCCTGCTTGCCGAAGGCGAGGAAGCCGGCGCGATAACGGCAATGCCCACTCCTGAACCGGCCCAGGCGCCTGCGGCCGACAGGCCTGCCTCGCCGCCGGCTCCCGCACATGATGCCAGGGACGCCGGCGCATCCGCCGCATCTCCCGCCGCGAGCCCCGGCAGTGCCGCGGTCGAATCGCGTGGCAACGGTCAGGAAGGTGGCCGCATCTTCGCCTCGCCCCTGGCGCGCCGGCTGGCAAAGGAGCAGGGTCTCGACCTTGCCGCGATCGCGGGTTCCGGTCCGCACGGTCGCGTGGTCAAACGCGACATCGAACGGGCCGTCGCCGCCGCCGGCGCTGTGAAGTCAGCGCCGCGCGCGGCCGAGGTGCCGGCCCAGGTCGTCGCCGCACCGGCAGCCGCGCCTGCCGCGGTCCCGGCCCCCGTCCAGGCGCCCTCCGACGACAGGATCCGCGCGCTGTTTGCCGACGGGAGCTACGAGGTCGTCCCGCACGATAACATGCGCAAGGTGATCGCCCGCCGCCTGACCGAAGCGAAGTCGACGATTCCGCACTTCTACCTGACGATAGACGTCAATCTCGATGCGCTGATGAAGCTGAGGACGGAACTCAACGCGGCGGCTCCCGAGATCGACGGCAAGCCAGCCTACAGGCTGTCGGTCAACGACTTCGTCATCAAGGCCCTGGCACTGGCATTGATGGCCGTGCCGGAGGCCAACGTCACTTGGACCGAGTCCGGCATGCTCAGACACAAGGTCGCCGATGTCGGCGTCGCCGTCTCGATTCCCGGTGGATTGATCACGCCGGTGGTACGTCGCGCCGAGCAGAAGACGTTGTCGGTCATCTCCAACGAGATGAAGGACTATGCAGCGCGTGCACGCGCCCGCAAGCTCAAGCCCGAGGAATACCAGGGCGGTTCGACTGCGGTCTCCAATCTCGGCATGTTCGGCATCAAGGACTTCGCTGCCGTCATCAACCCGCCGCACGCGACGATTCTGGCGGTCGGCGCTGGCGAACAGCGGGCCGTGGTGCGCGACGGGGCGGTTGCCATCGCCACACAGATGTCCTGCACGCTGTCGACCGATCACCGGGCGGTGGATGGCGCGCTCGGTGCCGAGCTGATGGGCGCATTCCGCAGCTTCATCGAGAAGCCGATGTCGATGCTGGTCTAGCCGCGGGTGGATCGCCCGTGGTTGCCGTCCGCCCCGTCCGCAAGTCATATGCCGCCCGTGATTGGGGGCAGATCGATCGTGCCGGTGGGGATGTCCAGTCCGGTCTGTGGGGTCTGGACGCCGAATCCGGCGCATCAGCGATGGAGGTCGACGCAGCGGCGCCGCGCGCGACGAGGGTGGCTCTGCCTGTCCTGACGCGATCGTCGCCGACATCGGCGGCGAAGTGGCGCGCCGTCCGACCATTCGTGTCCCTGGACGACCGGGACATGCGGACCGTGTTCTGCGCGTCCGCACCATCGCCCCGGGACAGCCGTCATGACAAGCCCTGCGCCGTGGCCGACCCGATGCGGCCGAGCTCAACCGAAACTGCCGTGAACGGGAGGACGCGCCATGACCGCAACGACCTATGATCTCATCATCATCGGGTCCGGCCCTGGCGGCTATGTCGCGGGCATCCGCGCCGCCCAGCTCGGCCTGAAGGCAGCCGTGGTGGAAAACAGGTACATTGGCGGCGTCTGTCCGAACTGGGGCTGCATCCCGACCAAGGCGCTGCTGCGCTCTGCCGAAATCTACCAGTACATGCAGCATGCCGGCGACTACGGCCTGTCGGCCACCGGCATCTCGTTTGATCCAGACGCCGTCATCAAGCGCTCGCGCGGGATCGCCCGGCAGATGAGCCAGGGCGTAGGCCACCTTCTGAAGAAGAACAAGGTGGACGTGATCTGGGGATCCGCGAGCCTGAAGGACGCCGGGCGGGTTTCGGTGAGGGCTTCCGACGTCGAGGCGCCGAAGGGGGCGCTCGGGCCTGGGGAGTATCGCGCGAGGAACATCGTGATTGCCACTGGCGCCCGGCCACGCGTGCTTCCCGGTCTGGAGCCGGACGGCAAGCTCGTCTGGACCTATTTCGAGGCGATGGCGCCGGACCGGATGCCGAAGTCGCTGCTGGTGGTGGGCTCAGGCGCGATCGGCGTCGAGTTTGCGAGCTTCTATCGCACCATGGGCGCCGAGGTGACGATTGTTGAGGTGCTGCCGCAGATCCTCCCGGTCGAGGACGAGGAGATCGCTGCGCATGCCCGCAAGCGCTTCGAGAAGCGCGGAATCCGGATCCTCACCTCGGCGAAGGTGACGAAACTCGATCGCAAGGGCGACAGTGTCACCGCGACGATCGAGACGAGCGAAGGAAACAGCGAGAGCCTGGCGGTCGAGCGTGTGATTTCGGCCGTTGGCGTCGTCGGCAATATCGAGGGGCTGGGGCTCGAAGCGCTCGGCGTGAAGACCGACCGCGGCACGGTCGTGATCGATTCCGTCGGGCGCACGAGTGTCGACGGCATCTGGGCGATCGGCGATGTCGCCGGGCCGCCGATGCTGGCCCACAAGGCGGAGCACGAGGGGGCAATCGTGGCCGAGGCGATCGCGGGCAAGCATCCTCATGCCATGGACAAGCTTATGATTCCGGGATGTACCTATTGCGACCCGCAGATCGCCTCCGTCGGGTTGACCGAGGCAAAGGCGAAGGCTGCAGGTCGCGAGGTCAGGGTCGGCAGGTTCCCGTTCATCGGCAACGGCAAGGCGATCGCGCTGGGCGAGCCGGACGGGTTGGTCAAGACCGTCTTCGATGCGAAGACCGGCCAGCTTCTCGGCGCCCACATGATCGGCGCCGAAGTGACCGAGCTGATCCAGGGATTCGTCGTGGCCATGAACCTCGAGACCACCGAGGCAGAACTGATCGGCGCCGTGTTCCCGCATCCGACCCTGTCGGAAACCCTCCACGAGAGCGTGATGGCCGCCTACGGGCGCGCCATTCACATCTAGGACGATCCTGAAGCGCCGGGCTTTCCAAGGTGAGCCATGGCGCCCGTTCCGGCCGTCCTGCCGATGGCCGCCGCCAGGCGTCTGACCGAAGGTAGCGGCTTGTGCCGGAAGGCCAGCATCGGCTTCTCGACGAAGGTCCAGGAGAGGAAGGCAAGACACCCGGCGATGGCGAGCGCGATGATGGCGACCTCGGCAATGCTGCTGCCGGGGAGCTTGTCGATGATCAGCTGCTGCGTCGGCCAGCCATATATGTAGATGCCGTAGGACAGATCGATGCGCCGGAAGGGGTGCGCCAGCGCGCCGAGCGGCAGCGCAGCGAGAATCAGGGTCGCATAGCCGGTCAGGAGCGCGGTGGCCAGCAGCCGCAACGGGCCTGAATAGGCCGCGGCATAGATCGCCAGGCACACCGCAAGCCAGAACCACGACAGCGGCAGCCCCTCCCGCAGGCGGTATGCAGCCACCCCCAAGCCGAAGAGCACCGCCAGGTGCAGCATGTGCTGGACGGCGACGATCCCGAATGTCAGTTCCGGAAACACGAGCGTCGCCGCATAGACCACGACCAGTCCGGCATAGATCGCCCAGAATCGGGCGCCACGCCGCACAAGGCCGGTCACGCCCGCGAGCCCCAGCAGGACGTAGCAGGCAATCTCGTATTTCAGCGTCCACAGCGGCAGATCGACGACGTCCGGATAGGGCGCATGCTCGAACACACCGGGTAGCGGCATGGTGATGTGGAGCAGCGATCCCGTCACGAGGAGCCAGAGATACACCGCGCCATCGGTCAGGTATCGGGCGGGGGCGAGGGTTGTCGCCAGCGGTCCGACGACAAACGCACAGACCGCGAGGCAGACCATCAGTCCGGGACAGATCCTGAGGAATCGGGCCAGCGCGAAATCGCCGATCGACCGCGACCGGGCAAGCGAGGCCGCCACCAGCAGACCGCTCGTGAAGAAGAAGACGTTGACCGCGTGCTGACCGAGCGAAATGCCTGTCAGGGCCTCCAGCGGTTCTACGGCGCCATCGCCGCGGACGATGATGTAGGCATGGGAGATCACGACGCTGGACGCGGCCAGCAGACGTATCAGTCCGAAATTGTTGCGCTCCGCTGGGAGGATGGCGGCAAGTGTGGGCATCGGCGAGAGGTCCCCGCAAGTCCTGTCCGTCGGCTGACCGGCGACCGATCGACGCGTCACCATGCCGCAAACAGGTTTCCAATTCCCTTTGCCGGACGCGGAAACAGGCAGAAGTATCGCTTGACATGTAGAACAAAAAAGGAACATCCTGCGGCTTAGGGTGCAAGCAAGCGAGGAGTCCTCGGCATGATCCGCGATGTCGCCGCGTTCCTGGCCCTCGGCCTTTTCGTCCAGTCGGTCGTCGTCTGGGCGGGTTTCGCCGCCGGTGCCGGCTGATCCTGCCTGTCCACAGGCGGTGGTCCTGCCGTCCGCGAATCTGCAGGACCAGCTGTATGCTTGACACTGCCCAATCCCGGTCCAGGGGGGGGGGCGGGGACGCGGAGCCGTCATGCCAGGATACGTCCATCTACGCGCGCACAGCGCCTATTCGCTGCTCGAAGGCGCCCTGCCGCTCGGCCGGCTGATCTCGCTGGCGACGGCCGATGCGATGCCGGCGCTGGGAATCGCCGATCGAAACAACCTGTTCGGTGCGCTCGAGTTCTCCGAGAAGGCCGCTGCCGCCGGTCTGCAGCCGCTGATCGGCGTAACGCTGGCGGTCGATCTCGCAGCCGGCACGCAGGCGGCGCGCCCCGTCACCCGCCGCGGACCGCAGCCCTCGCTGGTGCTGATCGCCGGCAATGAGGCCGGCTATCGCAACCTGATGCATCTCGTCTCGCGCGCCTGGCTGGATGGCGACGGAGGTCAGGATTGCCGGGTCGCGGCGGAGCTTCTGATCGCGTGCTCGGAAGGGCTCCTGTGCCTCACCGGCGGGCCCGAAGGGCCTGTGGATCAGCTCATCGCCCAGCGCAATCTCGACGCGGCTGCGTCCGTCCTCGACCTCCTGGCTGCCACGTTCGGGTCGCGGCTCTACGTGGAAATGCAGAGGCACGGACTCGATTGCGAACGCCAGGTCGAGCCGCATCTGGTCGAGCTGGCCTATGACCGCGGGCTGCCGCTCGTTGCGACCAATCAGCCGTTCTTCGCCGAGCGCGCCGATTTCGAGGCGCACGATGCGCTGATCTGCATCGCGGAGGGTCGGACGGTGGCCGACACCGATCGCCGGCAGCTGACGCCCGAACACTATTTCAAGACCAGGGTAGAGATGGTGGAGCTGTTCGCCGACCTGCCCGAGGCGCTCGAGTCGACGCTGGAAGTGGCGATGCGCTGCAGTTTCAGGCCTCGGACGCGGCAGCCTATCCTGCCGCGCTTTGCTGCCGAGGCGGCTGCGGACGGCGCCCCCCACAACGAGACGGAGACATCTGCGGAGGGAGCGGCCGCCGAGGCCGCCGAGCTGCGTCGACAGGCCAAGGAGGGGCTGACGCAGCGGATTGCCTCACATGGCATCGCTGCGGGCTGGACCGAGGAGCAGTATCGCGAACGGCTGGAGTTCGAGCTCTCCGTGATCGAGCGGATGGCCTATGCTGGCTATTTCCTGATCGTTGCGGACTTCATCAAGTGGGCGAAGGCGCACGATATCCCTGTCGGACCGGGCCGTGGCTCCGGCGCCGGCTCGCTGGTCGCCTGGTCGCTGACGATTACCGATCTCGATCCGATCCGGTTCGGGCTGCTGTTCGAACGCTTCCTCAATCCCGAGCGCGTGTCGATGCCGGACTTCGACATAGACTTCTGCCCGAACGGCCGTGACCGCGTCATCGCCTATGTGCAGGAAAAGTACGGTCACGAGAATGTCGCGCAGATCATCACGTTCGGGACGCTTCAGGCGCGAGCCGTCATGCGCGACGTGGCGCGGGTGCTGGGAATTCCATACGGCCGCGCCGACCAGCTCTCGAAGATGATACCGGCCAATCCGGCCAACCCGGTGAAGCTCGCCGACGCGATCGCCGGCGAGCCGCGCCTGCAAGCGGCGCGCGACGAGGATCCCGCCGTCGCCCGGCTGCTCGACATTGCGCTGAAACTCGAAGGGCTGTTCCGTCACGCCTCGACCCATGCCGCCGGTGTCGTCATCGGCGACAGGCCGCTGGAGCAGCTTGTGCCGCTCTACAAGGATCCGCGCTCCGGGATGCCGGCCACCCAGTTCAACATGAAGTGGACCGAGGCGGCGGGGTTGGTGAAGTTCGATTTCCTCGGCCTGAAGACCCTGACAGTGCTCGACACGACCGTCCGTCTGCTGGCCAGGCGCGGCATCAAGGTCGATCTGGCGGCGCTGCCGCTCGACGATGCGCCGACCTACGAGATGCTGTCGCGCGGCGAGACGGTCGGCGTATTCCAGCTGGAGTCCAGTGGCATGCGCTCGGCCATCCTCGGCATGAAGCCCGACCGTTTCGAGGACATCATCGCGCTGGTGGCGCTATACCGTCCCGGGCCGATGGCCAACATTCCGACCTACAACGACCGCAAGCACGGCCGCGAGACGCCGGACTACATTCACCCGAAGATCGAGCCGATCCTGAAGGAGACCTTCGGCGTCATCATCTATCAGGAGCAGGTGATGCAGATCGCCCAGGTTCTGGCCGGCTATTCGCTCGGCGAGGCGGATCTGCTGCGCCGCGCCATGGGCAAGAAGATCCGCGCCGAGATGGAGCAGCAACGCAGGCGCTTCGTCGAAGGTGCGGTCGAGCGCGGCGTCGAGCGCAATCAGGCCGACTACATCTTCGAACTGCTCGCCAAGTTCGCCGACTACGGCTTCAACAAGTCGCATGCCGCCGCCTACGCGCTCGTCGCCTATCAGACGGCCTACCTCAAGGCGAATTATCCGACCGAGTTCCTTGCCGCGTCGATGACACTGGACATGGGCAATGCCGACAAGATCAACCTCTTCCGCCGTGAAGCGGAACGCAATGGCATCGCCGTGGACCCGCCGTCGATCCAGCACTCGATGGTCGATTTCTCTGTCGAGCACGGGCGGATACGCTATTCGCTCGCAGCATTGCGCAATGTCGGCCGACAGGCGGTCGAACACATCGTCGAGGTGCGTGCGGACCGTCCGTTCGCGGACCTTGCCGACTTCGCCGCGCGGATCAGCCCGCGCTTCGTCAACAAGCGCGCGCTGGAGGGGCTGGCGGCGGCGGGCGCCTTCGATGAACTGGAACCAAACCGCGCCCGCATCATGGCGGGCGTCGAGATGATTCTCGCCGCCGCCGCCCGCAGCGAGGGCGCACGGGTCGGCGGACAGAATGAACTGTTCGGCGGCGGTCGTCCCGAGCCGCTGCCGCTGCCCGACCGTGACCCGTGGCTGCCGGCCGAGCGGCTGACGCGCGAGTATGAGGCGGTCGGAACCTTCCTGACCGGCCATCCGCTCGACGGCTACAAGGCGGTACTCGAGCGACGCCGCGTCCAGTCGATCGCCGAGTTCGAGGAGGCGATGCGGGCCGGCGCCACGGCGGGCCGGCTGGCAGGCATCGTCGTGTCGAAATCCGAGAACCGGACGCGAACCGGCGGACGGATGGGGATCGTGACGCTGTCCGACCCGACCGGACAGGTCGAGGCGGTCGCCTTCTCCGAAATGCTGGCAGAATTGCGTCCTCTGCTCGAGCCCGGCAACTGCATCGAGGCGCTCGTCCACGTCGATCAGATGGGCGACCTGCAGCGGCTCAGGCTGCAATCGGTGCGCAGGCTCGATGACATCGCCGAGAAGGTGACGACCGGGCTGCGCATCTTCGTCCGCGATCCGCAACCGGTCGGCAGCATCGCCCGCCGGCTCGGGGAGACCGGCGATGGCGAGATTTCGATCGTCGTGCTCGCCGACAGGCCGCGGGCAGAAGTCGAGGTGCGGCTGCCGCGCCGCTACCGGGTCGCCCCGCAGATCACCGCCGCGATCCGTGCCGTGCCAGGCGTCGTTGACGTGCAGGAGATGTGAGCGCAGGGGATCAGACCAACCTTGCGTCTCAATCAGCGAAACCCTATAAGGCGCTCCATCACGCACGCGGGCTTCCGCGCGCGCCGTTCCGTGCGGCCGCGCTCTCCGGTGCCGGGGGGCATCCCCCGGCCCCCGTCCGCGGAGGTTCAACCGGATACGGAGAGACACAGGCCATGAGCCTTCCGACGTTCACGATGCGCCAGCTTCTCGAAGCCGGCGTCCACTTCGGTCACCAGAGCCACCGCTGGAACCCGAAGATGGCGCCGTACATCTACGGCGAGCGCAACAACATCCACATCATCGACCTGGCCCAGACGGTGCCGATGCTGCATCGGATGCTGCAGGCCGTCAGCGACACCGTTGCACGCGGTGGCCGCATCCTCTTCGTCGGCACCAAGCGTCAGGCAGCCGATGCCGTCGCCGAGGCCGCGCGCCGCTGCGCCCAGTACTACGTCAATGCGCGCTGGCTCGGCGGCACGCTGACCAACTGGAAGACGATCTCCCATTCGATCCAGCGCCTGCGCAGGCTCGAGGAACTTCTCGGCGAGTCGGGCGAGGCCAAGGCGCTGACCAAGAAGGAGCGGCTGAAGCTGTTGCGCGAACGGGAGAAGCTCGAGCGGGCGCTTGGCGGCATCAAGGACATGGGCGGCCAGCCCGACATGCTGTTCGTGATCGACACCAACAAGGAAGCCATCTCGATCAAGGAGGCCCACCGTCTGGGCATTCCGGTCGCCGCCATCGTCGACACCAACTGCGATCCGGACGGGATCACCTATCCGGTGCCGGGCAATGATGATGCCGGCCGCGCGATCAACTTCTACTGTGATCTGGTGGCGCGCGCTGCCATCGACGGCATCGGACGGAGCCAGGGCGAATTGGGCATCGATCTTGGCGCCGCCGAGGAGCCGCTCGCCGAGGATCTGCCCGTTGGGGACTCGATCGGCGAGGGGGCCCGGCCGGAACCGGCAATCACGATGCCGGATATCGAAGCGCCCGCATTCGAGTTCCTGTCTGCGCCGCGAGGCGCTCCGGACGATCTGAAGAAGATCGGCGGTCTCGGCCCGATTCTGGAGCAGAAGCTCAACGACATGGGCATCTTCCACTTCTGGCAGATCGCGGCGCTCGGCCCCGACGAGATCGACCGGATCGAGGATGAGCTCAATGTGAAGGGTCGCATCGGGCGCGACGACTGGGTCGGGCAGGCGCGTGCCCTCGCCGAAGGCGAGCGCGAGTAACGACATCCACGCCGCGATGGCCGGCCAGGTCGTCCCGGCCGGCTCGCAGGATTCTCAGGAGGCCGCAATGGCGACGATCAACGCGACAATGGTGAAGACCCTGCGTGAGCAGACTGGCGCGGGCATGATGGACTGCAAGGCGGCGCTGACCGAGACCGGCGGCGACATGGAGGCCGCGGTCGACTGGCTGCGGGCGAAGGGCCTCGCCAAGGCCGCCAAGAAGGCCGGGCGCGTGGCTGCCGAGGGCCTTGTCGCGATCGCCGGTGGTGGCGGCAAGGCCGCGATGGTCGAGGTCAATGCCGAAACCGATTTCGTGGCCCGCAACGACACCTTCCAGACGATGGTGCGGAACATTGCGGACGTGGCGCTGTCGGTCGACGGAGATTTCGATGCGCTGTCCGCCGCCACGTTCCCCGGGACGGCCAAGACGGTCGTCGAGCACGTCCAGGAGATGATCGGCCAGATCGGCGAGAACATGTCGCTGCGGCGGTCTGCCGGGTTCGCGGTCAACCCCGGCGTGGTGTCCACCTACATGCACGGCGCAATCTCTCCCGGTCTCGGCCGGATCGGTGTCTTGGTGGCGCTGGAGTCGGCCGGCGATCCCGCGAGGCTCGACAGCCTCGGGCGCCAGATCGCGATGCATGTTGCAGCGACCAATCCGATCGCCGTCGACATTGACGGCGTCGATCCGGCGGTGGTGGAGCGCGAGCGTGCGGTCTACCGCGAGCAGGCGCGCGAATCCGGCAAGCCCGACAACATCATCGAGAAGATGGTGGAGGGGCGCGTCCGGAAATTCTACGAGGAGGCCGTGCTGGTGAAGCAGGCCTTCGTCCATGACCCGGAGAAGTCCGTCGAGCAGGCCGTCAAGGCGGCCGAGGCCGAGATCGGCGCACCGATCAAGATCGCAGGCTTCATCCGCTTCGCGCTGGGTGAGGGCATCGAGAAGGAAGAGACGGACTTCGCAGCCGAGGTGGCCGCCGCCGTCGCCGGCTGAGCTTCGGCCCGTCCGCAACATGGACCAGCCACGGCCATACCGGCGTATCCTCGTCAAACTTTCAGGCGAGGCCCTGATGGGCTCGGGGGAGTTCGGCCTCGACATGGCCGTGGTCGGCCGGATCGCGGCCGAGATTGCCGCCGTGGCGCGGCAAGGCCGTCAGATCGTGCTGGTCGTTGGCGGCGGCAACATCTTTCGTGGCCTCGCCGGGGCCGCGAAGGGCCTCGACCGGACCGTGGCCGATCACATGGGCATGCTGGCCACGGTGATGAACGCGCTCGCGGTCGCCGGCGCGTTGCGCAACGTTGGTGCCGAGGCGGTCGTCATGTCGGCGATCCCGATGCAGGCCATCTGCGAGACCTACACGAGCTACGACGCCCGTGCGCATCTCGAGGCAGGCCGGATCGTGCTGTGTGCGGCCGGAACCGGCAATCCCTTCTTCACCACCGACACCGCCGCGGCACTGCGCGCGGCGGAGCTCGGCTGCGATGCACTGTTCAAGGCAACCCAGGTGGACGGCATCTATTCGGCGGATCCCAAACGCGATCCGGCCGCGATCCGCTACGACAGGCTGACCTTTTCGGACGTCATCGCCCGCGATCTGAGGGTGATGGACACCGCCGCGATCGCTCTTGCCCGCGACAACCGTATTCCGGTAATCGTCTTCGACATCCACGCAGCAGGCGCGCTCGAAGCGATTCTTGCCGGAGGTGGGCGTTCGACGCTCGTGAGCCAGTGACCGCCTGAAGCATCGCGGCCTGGCGGTCGCAAAGGGACCTGACAGAGTCATGGCAGGAGGCGACAGATGGATGGCAAGTTCGATATCGAGGATCTGAAGCGGCGGATGAACGGCGCGCTCAGCGTCCTCAGGACCGAGTTGGCCGGTCTGCGCACCGGTCGCGCCAGTGCCAGCATCCTCGACCCCATCATGGTCGATGCCTACGGCTCGCAGATGCCTCTGAACCAGGTCGCCACGATCAGCGTGCCGGAACCCCGCTCCCTGTCTGTCAGCATCTGGGATCGCTCGCTCGTCAATGCGGTCGACAAGGCCATCCGTGAATCCGATCTCGGCCTCAATCCCGTCGTCGACGGCCAGAACCTGCGCATCCCGATTCCGGAACTCAATGCCGAGCGCCGCCAGGAGATCGTCAAGGTCGCCCACAAATATGCCGAGCAGGCCAAGGTCGCGGTCCGCCACGTTCGTCGCGACGGCATGGAGCTGTTGAAGCGGCTCGAGAAGGGGCACGAAATCAGTCAGGACGATCATCGCATCAAATCGGAGGCCGTGCAGAAGCTGACCGATCAGATGGTTGCGGAAATCGACGCCATGCTGGCGGCCAAGGAGAAGGAAATCCTGCAGGTCTAGGCCGTTCTCGGCGGGATCGGGACAACGGGCATGGAAGCGAGCGCGACGGCTCCCGCCCAAGGTGCGGACCTCTGCGAGATACCACGGCATGTCGCCATCATCATGGACGGCAACGGGCGGTGGGCGTCGCGACGCGGGCTTCCGCGCGGGGAGGGGCATCGAGCCGGCGTAGAGGCATTGCGCCGCACGGTCAGGGCGGCCGGCGAACTGGGTATCCGCTACCTGACCCTGTACAGCTTCAGCCTCGAGAACTGGACGCGTCCGCGCAGCGAGGTGCTCGACCTGATGTCGCTGCTGCGGCGTTTCATCCGGCACGATCTGGCCGAGCTGCACGCCAACGACGTGCGGGTTCGGGTGATTGGTCGCCGTGATGGACTGGAGTCGGATGTCCTTTCGCTGCTCGTCGAGGCCGAAGAGCTGACCGCGGGCAACACCGGGCTGACGCTGGTGGTCGCCTTCAACTACGGGGCACGTGACGAGATCGTCCGCGGCGCAGTGCGCGTCGCCGAAGCCGTTCGCGCTGGTCGCCTTGCGCCGGAAGACGTCAACGAATCGGCATTCTCGAGCCTGCTCGACACCGGCGAGTTTCCCGATCCCGATCTATTGATCCGCACCAGCGGCGAACAGCGGCTCAGCAATTTTCTGCTCTGGCAGTGCGCCTATACAGAGCTCGTCTTCTCGCCGGTGTACTGGCCGGACTTCGGGCGCGACGAGCTCATCGCCGCGATCAGCGAATTCCGCGGCCGGGAGCGCCGGTTCGGCGGCCTGGTGGCCCGGTCGGGCTGAGATCGTGGCGTCGCCGCCACGCGCCGCCGGGGACGGCCCGCCACAGACCTCCGGGCGGCTCGCCGATCTGCGCATGCGGGTCATCTCCGCCGCTGTCCTCGCGCCGCTCGTGCTGCTCGCGGCATGGGGCGGGGAATGGCCGTTCGCCCTGATGCTGGCGGCAGTTGCCGTGCTGGTGATGTGGGAATGGAGCCGAATTGTCCGCGGGACCGCCGCCGATCCCGCAACGCTGGCAATATGCGGCGCTTGTGCCATTCCGGTTGTCGTCCTCGCCGTCGGCCTGCCCGGTCCTGCCGTGCTGGCGGTGGCGGGATTGGCGCTGGGCGCACATCTTGTGGCCCGAGTTCGGGACCAGGTGACATTGATGGGGCCGGGCGTCGCCTATGCCTGTCTTCCCGCGATGGCGCTCGTCATTCTGCGCGGCGATCCGCAGTTCGGTCTTGCGGCCGTCGGCTTTCTGATAGCGATCGTCTGGGCGAGCGATATCGGCGGGTATTTCGCCGGTAGATGGATCGGCGGACCGAAACTGTGGCCCGCCGTCTCGCCCAAGAAGACCTGGTCGGGCAGCTTCGGCAGCCTGCTAGCGGCCGTCGCCGCCGCAGCCGCGGTACTCGCGCTGCTGGGGCTTCTGTCGCCCTGGCCGATCGTTCTCGCCGGCTTCCTGTCGATCGTCTCTCAAGCTGGCGATCTCGCCGAATCCGCGCTGAAGCGCCGGTTCGGCGTCAAGGATGCGAGCAACCTCATTCCGGGTCATGGCGGTGTCATGGACCGGATCGACGGCCTCGCGGCCGCAGCGCTCGCCGCCGCCACCGTCGGGCTGGCCAGGGGCGGGGTGGATGCGGCTGGCGCGGGTCTTCTGCTGTGGTAGGCTTGCCCGGGTCAGAGAGGGTTCGCATGCCGCCCGGTTCGGCTCCAGAAACCATAAGCATTCTCGGTGCCACGGGATCGATCGGCCTCAGCACGCTGGATCTGATCGGCCGCAATCCCGACCGGTTCGAGGTCGAGGCGCTGACCGCCAACGCCAACGCGACGGCGCTTGCTGAGCTTGCGATCCGCTTTCGCGCGCGACTGGCCGTGGTTGCCGACCCCGCCGCTTACGGCGAGCTCAAGGCGGCACTGGCGGGGACCGGCATCGAGGTGGCCGCCGGACCATCCGCGGTGCAGGAGGCCGCAGTAAGGCCGGTCTCCCGCCTGATGGCCGCAATCGTCGGGGCTGCCGGCCTCGCCCCGACCCTGGCAGCTGCCCGGTCGGGTGCGACGATTTTGCTTGCGAACAAGGAATGCCTGGTTTCTGCAGGGCGGCTGTTCATGGACACGGCCCGCCGCCACGGCGCGCGGGTCATTCCCGTCGATTCGGAGCATTGCGCCATTTTCCAGGCGCTCGACAGCAACCGGCCCGAGGCAGTCGAATCGGTCACCATCACCGCCTCCGGCGGGCCATTCCGCACCTGGAGCGTGGAGCAGATGGCGCGGGCGCGCCCGGAGGATGCGCTCCGCCATCCCGTCTGGTCGATGGGGGCGAAGATCTCGATCGATTCGGCCACGCTGATGAACAAGGGGCTCGAGTTGATCGAGGCGCGCCACCTGTTCGACCTCGAACCCGAGCGCCTAAGCGTCGTCGTTCATCCGGAGAGCATCGTCCACGGTTTCGTGACCTATGCCGACGGCTCGGTCATCGCCCAGCTGGCCTTGCCCGACATGCGCACGCCGATTGCCTACGCGCTCGCCTGGCCGGAACGGCTGGCAACGCCGATGGACCGTCTCGACCTCTGCAGCGTCGGCAGGCTGACATTCGAATCTCCCGATTTGCAACGGTTTCCGGCGCTTGCGCTGGCACAGCAGGCGCTGTCCCGGAACGACGGCACGGCGACCGTGCTCAACGCCGCCAATGAGATCGCCGTGAATGCCTTCTTGCAGCGACGCATAAAATTCCCTGATATCGCCACCATCGTCGACAAGGCTGTCAGCCGTGCCGACACTGAGGGGGTCGGGGACGTCGAATCGCTGGAAGACGCCGTGGCCCTCGACGGATGGGCGCGGCGCATCGCCGGCGGGTTCATTTCCGGTCTGCTCACGCCGGCCGGCTGACGTATGAGCTGCAACGGGGAAGGCAATGGACTTACTGGGATCGGTCGGTGCCTTCGGGCAGGGGGCGCTGGGATACCTGCTGCCATTCCTGTTCGTCCTGACGGTCGTGGTCTTCTTCCACGAACTCGGGCATTTCCTCGTCGCGCGCTGGTGCGGCGTTCGCGTGGAGACATTCTCGATCGGGTTCGGTCCGGAGATCTGCGGATTCGACGACCGCCGGGGAACACGCTGGCGGCTCTCGTGGATCCCTCTCGGCGGTTATGTGAAGTTCCACGGCGACGACTCCGTGGCCAGCACGCCCGACAGCGAGGCCATTGCCCAAATGGCGCCGGAGGAGCTGAGAACCAGCTTTCATGCCAAGCCGCTGTGGCAACGCGCCGCCGTGGTCGCGGCCGGGCCGATCGCCAATTTCCTGCTGGCGATCGTCATCTTCGCGGCGATCTTCTCGACGACGGGGCGTTTCGTCACGCCCGCCAAGGTGGATGCCGTCAATCCCGGGTCGGCTGCCGAAGCGGCCGGATTCCTCCCCGGCGATCTCGTCCTGTCCATAGACGGCTCTCCGATCACCAGCTTCGCCGACATGCAGAGGATCGTCAGCACCAATCCTGGTGTTGCGCTCGAATTCGTCGTCGAGCGGAACGGCACGGAGATCCGCTTGACGGCGATCCCCGAACTGCGCCAGGTCGAGGACCGGTTCGGCAACTCGCAGCGCATCGGCCTGCTCGGCATCCAGCGCAGCGCGCAGCCCGACGAGGTTTCCCAGGTCCGCTACTCGGTGCCGGCAGCGATCTGGGAGGGCACCAAGGAAACCTGGTTCGTCATCGACCGGACCGTCAGCTATCTGGTCGGCGTGATCGTCGGGCGGGAGTCGGCGGACCAGCTCGGCGGGCCGATCCGCATCGCCGAAATGTCCGGCGAGGTGGCCAAGCTCGGCATCCTCGCACTTCTCAATCTGACTGCTGTCCTGTCGATTTCCATTGGCTTCCTGAATCTGCTGCCGATCCCTATGCTGGATGGCGGGCATCTCTTGTTCTACGCGATCGAGGCGCTGCGGGGGCGTCCTCTGAGCGAACGGGCGATGGACATCGGGTTTCGTGTCGGGCTCGCGCTGGTGCTGATGCTGATGTTGTTCGCGACCTGGAACGACATCGTCAATCTTGCCGGCCGATCGTGAAGTTGCCGTTGCAGCCCGGCAACGGCAGGGGAATGAGTTCCGGGGGACGTCTAGATGGCTGTTTTCATAATGGATGAAAGCCGATACAAACGCCTCGGGACGGGCGGAATCGCCTTGTGCTCGCGTGGCGTCACGCCCGCACGAGAAGAAGGTCAGACGGATCCGAGGATCGACAACCCGATGGTTTGTGCAGTGCGATTTCTGATGCGTGGCGTACTCGTTCTGTTTGTCGCGCTCGCAGCCTCCTCGATCCCGGGAACGGGAGATCTGGTCGGCATCTCGTCCGCCCAGGCCCAGACGATCCGCCAGGTGCAGGTCGAGGGCAACCGTCGTGTCGATGCCGAGACGGTTCGAAACTATCTCTCCCTGCAGCCGGGCCAGAACTACAACGCCTTCGATGCCGACGAGTCGCTGAAGACGCTGTTTGCGACCGGCCTGTTCTCCGACGTCAACATCGCCATGCGTGGCAACACGCTGGTCGTGACCGTCGTCGAGAACCCCATCGTCAACATCGTCTCCTTCGAGGGGAACAAGAAGCTGAGCGACGATCTGCTCCTGTCGGAGATCGAGTCGCAGCCGCGCTCGGTGCTGACGCGCGCCAAGATCGAAGGCGACGTTCAGCGCATCCTGCAGCTCTATCGGCGGTCGGGCCGGTTCGGCGCCAGTGTCGAGCCGAAGATCATCGATTTGCCGGACAACCGCGTGAACCTCGTCTTCGAGATCAACGAGGCCGCCAAGACCAGCGTCGCCGGCATCAACTTCATAGGCAACAATGCCTACAGCGACAGCGACCTGCGCGACGTGATCGCCACATCGCAGAAGAGCTGGCTCAGCTGGATAAAGTCGACCGACGTCTATGACCCGGATCGGCTCGACGCGGACCAGGAGCTGCTGCGCAGGTTCTATCTGAAGAACGGCTATGCCGATTTCCGGGTGGTGTCGGCGGTTGCGGAACTCGACCGCGAGCGCAATGCCTTCTACATCACCTTCACGGTCGACGAGGGGCCCAAGTACAAGTTCGGAACGGTCGATATCGAGGCCTATGTGCGCGATATCGATCCGGAATCGCTGCGCTCCGAGATCAAGACCAAGACCGGCGACACCTACAATGCGGAAGCCGTCGAGCGCACGCTCGAGGACATCACCATCGCGTTGGCCAATCGCGGCTACGCCTTCGCCCAGGTGCGTCCGCGGGGCGATCGCGACTACGACACCCAGACGATCAACCTCACCTATGTCGTGGAAGAAGGTCCGCGCGTCTACATCGAGCGTATCAACATCCGGGGCAATACCCGCACGCTTGACCGCGTCATCCGTCGGGAGTTCGACTTTGCCGAGGGCGACGCCTACAATACGGTGATGATCGACCGCGCCAAGCGTCGACTCGACGCGCTGCGCTACTTCAAGTCGGTGGATATCACCCGTCAGCAGGGGTCTGCGCCGGACCGGGTGATCATCAACGTATCGGTCGTCGAGCAGCCCACCGGCGAGGTCTCCCTCGGCGGCGGATACTCCACCCGCGACGGCTTCGTGGCCGACATCTCGATCACTGAGCGCAACCTGCTCGGACGCGGCCAGATCGTGCGGATCGGCGGAGCGTTCGGCGAAAAGAAGGAGAGCATCGACTTCTCCTTCACCGAGCCATACTTCCTCGGGCGCAGGCTGGCGGCGGGCGTCGACGTCTACTATCGCAACATCGACTACGAGGATACCTCGTCCTACACCTCGAAGGTGGCCGGCGCCGGCTTGCGAGTCGGCTTCCAGCTCAACGACGAATTGAGCTTCCTTGGCCGCTATCGCATCTACAATTCGGACGTCCAGATCGGTCAGGTCTATCGGGACGGCTGCGGTCCGGTCACGCAGTTCGCGATCGACAACAACCTGTGCGGCAATCCGGTCGTCTATGGCGGCTATACCTGGGCCTTCCCCTACGGGGGCGACACCAATGGTGATGGTATTCCCGATGTTTTCGCCCCGGAGGCCTCCATCGCCATCGTCAAGGCCCAGGGCGAACGCCTCTATTCGATCTTCGGCTACGATCTGACCTATTCGACGCTCGACAGCTTCACGCGTCCGCACAGCGGCCTCTATCTGAAGCTTTCGCAGGACTTTGCCGGTGCTGGCGGCGATGCCAAGTTTGTGCGCACCGATGCCGAGGCGCGCTACTACCACGAGCTGATGCCGCAGCTGGTCGGGATGCTCAAGGTCTCGGGCGGCATCATCCAGGGGTGGGGTGGCTACGACGTGACGGTCACCGATACCTACTTCAAGGGTGGCGAAACCATTCGCGGCTTCGACACGTCGGGTTATGGTCCGCGTGACCTTACGCCGGGCGGACAGCGCGACGCGCTCGGCGGCAAGGTGTACGCCGCTGCTACTGCCGAAGTGGTCTTCCCGTTCCCCTTCCTGCCGGAGGAACTCGGCCTGCGCGGCGCCCTGTTCGCCGATGCCGGCGTGCTGTTCGATGTCGCCGATACCGGGCCGATCACCATCATCCAGCCGGGCGGTCAGACCTTCCAGCTGGCAATGGCCGAATGCGCGGGCATCTACCCGGGCGGTTGGGGCGGCATCGTGCCGGCCGGTTATGCGGGCTGCTATGTGGATGACACAAAGCCGCGGGCTTCGGTTGGCTTCAGCCTGCTGTGGGATTCGCCCTTCGGTCCGCTGCGCGCCGATCTCGGCTATGCGGTCCTGAAGGAAGAGTACGACGACGAGCAGCTCTTCCGCTTCGGTGCCGGGCGACAGTTCTGATCGACCGGCGTCGCACATGCCGGCTCACGCCGGTTTCCTCGGGAATTCCGCCGGTCGGGCAGCGACCGGCGTTCCCTTTTCAAGGCGGGCATTGTAGGAGAACAACGAGCCAGCCGCATGGCGGCTGGCGCTCCTCCGACAGTCCGCCGATCGGCTTTCAATGGAAGACGTAGATTTCTTCGACCGGGCAGGGCCGTTCTCGCTGGCGGAGATCGCCGAATGGATCGGCGGCGACGTCGAGGCCCAGTTTGGCAGTCGCATGATCGCCGACGTTGCCGCCTTGATCCTCGCCGGGCCGCAACAGATCTCGTTCTATGACAATCCCCGATATGCCGCAGACCTGGCGGAGACGGGCGCGGGCGCGTGCCTCATCAATGCCCGCAACGCCGCGGCTGTGCCGTCCCATGTCGCAGCGATACGGGTCGCCGATCCCGCCCGCGCCTTCAACGAGGTCGTCCGCCGCTTCTATCCGGGCGCGCTGCATCCGGTGCCGATCTGGGACGACGCTCCACACGGCAACGGCATACATCCTTCGGCTGTCATCGAGCCCGGCGCGGTCATCGAGCCCGGCGCGATCGTCGGCGTCGAGGCGCATGTCGGGCGGGGCACGCGGATCCTCGCCGGAACCGTCCTTGGCCGCCGGGTAAGGGTCGGCCGCGACTGCTCGATCGGACCGCGGGCGAGCCTCCAGCATTGTCTGATCGGCGATCGGGTGATCATCCATGCCGGCGCGAGCATTGGCCAGGACGGCTTCGGATACGCCATGGGCGCGTCCGGCCATGCCAAGATCCCGCAGATCGGACGGGTCGTGATCCAGAACGATGTGGAAATTGGCGCCAACTGCGCGATCGATCGTGGCGCGCTGCGCGACACGGTGATCGGGGAAGGCACCAAGATCGACAATCTGGTGCAGATCGGCCATAACGTCGTCATCGGCCGCCACTGTGTCATTGTCGCACAGGTCGGCATTGCAGGCAGCGCGACGATCGGCGATTTCGTCGCGATCGGCGGTCAGGCGGGGATCATGCCGCACGTCGTTGTCGGCGATTTCGCCCAGATTGCGACGCTCAGTGCAGTCAAGGACGATCTTGCGCCAAACGGACGGTATGGCGGTGTGCCGGCGCGGCCCGCGCGCGAATGGCTGAAGGAGGTCGCCGCGCTGCAGCGCGTCGCACGCAGGGAAATGGCGCGGCAGCGATCGGCGGAGGGGGCTGAAAAGGATGGACGCAAGCGTGACCAAGGATAATCCGACCACGCTGGAGTCGCTCGACATAGAACGGTTGCTGCAGCTGCTGCCGCATCGCTATCCGTTCCTGATGGTCGATCGCATTGTCGACATCGCCGGCGACGAACGCTGCGTCGGTATCAAGAACGTGACCATCAACGAGCCACATTTCACCGGCCATTTCCCAGGGCGACCGATCATGCCCGGTGTCCTGCTCGTCGAGGGAATGGCGCAGACCGCAGGAGCGGTCTGCATCCTGTTCAATGGCGGCGCGCAGCCGAAGCTCGTCTATTTCATGACGATCGACAAGTGCAAGTTCCGGAAGCCGGTCATTCCCGGCGACGTGGTGCACTACCATGTCCGCAAGATCCGCAACCGCCGCACCATCTGGAAGTATGCGGCCGAGGCGTTCGTCGACGGCAGGATCGTCGCCGAGGCCGAGATCGGCGCAATGATCGCAGACCTCTGAAAAATACCCATGGCAGAGATCCATCCGACTGCAATCGTTGGCTCCGGGGCCAGCCTTGGCGATGGCGTGAAGATTGGTCCCTATTGCATCGTCGGCGACAATGTCGTCCTGCATGAGGGCGTCGAGCTCGTGGCCCATGTCGTCATCGACGGGCATACCGAGATCGGCGCGCGCACCAAGGTCTTCCCCTTCTCGACACTCGGGACCCCGCCGCAGGCCCTGCGCTATGCCGGCGAGCCCAGCCGGCTGGTCATCGGATCCGATTGCGTGATCCGAGAACATGTCACCATGAACCCGGGTACGGCGTTCGGCGGCATGGAGACGGTGGTCGGCAATCATTGCCATTTCATGGTCGGATCGCATGTCGCGCATGACTGTCGGGTCGGCAACAACGTCCTGTTCACCAACAATGCGACGCTCGGTGGCCATTGTCGGGTCGGCGACTACGCCATCATCGGCGGCCTGGCCGCCGTTCATCAGTGGGTGCGGATCGGGCAGTACGCCTTCATCGGTGGGATGAGCGGCGTCGAGAACGACGTGATCCCGTTCGGATCGGTGCTGGGCAACCGCGCCTATCTCGGCGGCCTCAACATCGTCGGGCTGAAGCGACACGGCTTCGAGCGCGAGCACATCCATACCCTGCGCCAGGCCTACCGACTGCTGTTCTCGAACGAGGGGACACTCATGGAGCGGGTCGAGGACGTCGCGCAACTGTTCCCGGATCATCCACTCGTCCAGCTCGTGGTCGAGTTCATCCGGGCCGATTCCGATCGCGCCCTGTGCACCCCGCGGAATGGCCGCGGTAGCTGACGGCAGCTGCGCGATGGGCCGGCCAGACCTTGGCACGTCGGGTCCGCTGGCCATCATCGCCGGTGCGGGCGAGCTGCCGCGCATCGCCGCGGAACACGTGCTGCGGTCAGGTAGGCCGGTCTTCGTCGTTCTCGTCGAGGGCGAGGCGACCGGCGACTATGCCGACTTTCCACATGCCGTCGTGAGGATCGGCGCAGCCGGCAGACTCAAGGAGATCCTCCTGGAGAACGGCTGCCGGGAGGTCTTCATGACCGGCGCGTTCCGTCGCCCGCGCTTTTCCGAGATCGACTGGGACATGGGGACGGTGCGGGCCTTGTCCAGCATCATGCGCCTGCGCTTCGGCGGCGACGACAAGGTCGTCAACGGCGTGGTGCACATCTTCGAATCGGAGGGCTTCCGGATCGTCGGCCCGCGCGAGGTGCTGCCGGGCCTCATTGCCGAAGCCGGTGTGCTGGGCAGGGTCAAACCGTCGCGTCGCGCCCGTGCCGATATTGCCAGCGGCCTGACGGCCGTGCGCGGGATGGGACCTCTCGACATCGGACAGGCCGTCGTCGTGCTGTCGCGCCGGATCATCGCCGTCGAGGCTGCCGAGGGCACCGACGCCATGATCCGGCGATGCGCCGACTTGCGCGCCAGCGGACGTGTCGCGTTTCCGCCGCCTTCCGGAGTGTTGGTCAAGGCCGCCAAGCCGGCACAGGAGCTGCGCCTCGACATGCCGGTGGTCGGCGTCGATACGGTGCGCTCGGCGATCGACGCCGGTCTCGAAGGTATCGCACTCGAGGCCGGCGCCGTTCTGATGCCGCAGCGGCGCGAAGCGCTCGAGCTCGCCGATGAGGCGGGCCTGTTCATCGTCGGCGTCGGGCGCAACGACGGCCCGGCAGCACAATGAGCCTGCCAGGTCCCGGGGCAGAGGCATCGCCGCTCCGCGTGGCGCTGATCGCCGGCGAACCCTCGGGAGATCACCTCGGCGCCGGATTGATGCGCGCCCTGCGTCGCCGCACGGGCGGTTCAGTCGTCTTTGCCGGCATCGGCGGTCCGGAGATGGAGAGGGAGGGTCTGGCGAGCGCGTTCCCGCTCGCCGAGATTGCCGTCATGGGGCCGATCGCGATCCTGTCGCGACTGCCACGTCTGGTCCGCCGCGTATACGAGACCGTCGATCATGTCGTGGCGTTCCGGCCCGACATTCTCGTGATCATCGACAGTCCCGAGTTCACCCATCCCGTTGCCAGGCGTGTCCGGTTGAGACTGCCGGGACTGCCCGTCGTCAACTACGTCTCGCCCACCGTATGGGCCTGGCGGCCGTGGCGTGCGCGCCGAATGCGCGCCTATGTCGATCATGTTCTGGCGATATTTCCATTCGAACCAGCGGTGCATGCCCGCCTCGGCGGTCCACCTTGTACCTATGTCGGCCATCCCGTGGTGGAACGGCTGGTGCTGCTGCCACCACCCGACGCCCGACCCGCGGCCGACGACAGCCCCATCCTCATCGTGCTGCCTGGAAGCCGCGCCAGCGAGATCGACCGCCTGCTGCCCGTCTTCGGCGAAACCCTCCAACGGCTGAAGGCCGGCGGACGCCGGTTCCGGGCGGTGCTTCCAGCCGTCGCGCATCTGCGCCAGCGGATTGCCGACGAGGTCGGCCAATGGTCGATACCCGTCGAGATCGTTGACGGCGAGAGAGCCAAATGGCGCGCCTTCGGCCAGGGCCGCGTCGCGCTGGCGGCGTCGGGAACTGTGACGCTCGAGCTCGCTATGGCCGGCGTGCCGATGGTGGTGGGATACCGGCTCGATCGGCTGACGGCAGCATTGCGCTGGATCGTCCGCATCCATTCCGTGGTGATGGCGAACCTCGTGATCGGCGAAAATGCCTTTCCGGAATTCATCCAGAAGGGCTGTGACGCGGCGACGCTCGCTGCCGCGCTCGATCCGCTGTTCGACGACACGCCCGATCGACGCGCCCAGATCGAGGCCACCGGACGGGTGCGTCGCGCCACGTTGATCGAGGGCGAAACGCCGAGCGAGCGGGCGGCCGAGCTGGTTCTCGGCTTGCTCGGCCGCTGATCCCGCCCATGGCCGCAACCGCACGCGGGCGGGGGATGCCCCGCCCCGTCGGCGCCGGAGGCTCGTGCTACTTGCGCATGGACGCCGGGATGTAGTCCCGGCGGGTCGCGCCGGTGTAAAGCTGGCGAGGACGACCGATCTTCTGCTTCGGGTCCTCGATCATCTCTTTCCACTGCGCAATCCATCCGACCGTGCGCGCCACGGCGAACAGGACCGTGAACATCGACGTGGGGAAGCCGAGCGCCTTGAGGGTGATGCCCGAGTAGAAGTCGATGTTCGGGTAGAGCTTCTTCTCGATGAAATAGTCGTCCTGAAGCGCGATCCGTTCCAGTTCGAGCGCGACGTCAAGGAGAGGATCGTCCTTGATGCCGACCTCGGCCAGTACCTCGTGACACGTCTTCTGCATGATCTTGGCGCGCGGGTCGTAGTTCTTGTAGACCCGGTGGCCGAAACCCATCAGGCGGAACGGATCGTTCTTGTCCTTGGCGCGGGCGATGAATTCCGGAATGCGGTCGACCGTGCCGATTTCGGCAAGCATGCTGAGCGCCGCCTCGTTCGCACCGCCATGCGCAGGCCCCCACAGACAGGCGATGCCGGCCGCGATGCAGGCGAACGGATTGGCGCCGGAGGAGCCGGCAAGCCGGACGGTCGACGTCGAGGCGTTCTGCTCGTGATCGGCGTGCAGGATGAAGATGCGGTCCATCGCGCGCGCAAGGACCGGGTTCACCTTGTATTCCTCACACGGCACCGCAAAGCACATGTGCAGGAAGTTCGAGGCATAGTCGAGCGAGTTGCGCGGATACATGAACGGCTGGCCGATATGGTACTTGTAGGCCATCGCCGCGATCGTCGGCATCTTGGCGATCATCCGCACGCTCGCCACCATGCGCTGGTAGGGATCGGAGATGTCGGTGGAGTCGTGGTAGAAGGCCGACAGCGCGCCGACCACGCCGACCATCACCGCCATCGGATGGGCATCACGACGAAAACCCGAATAGAACCGGGTCATCTGTTCGTGAACCATCGTGTGGTGCGTGACCCGGTGGTCGAAATCGGCCTTCTGTGCCTGGGTCGGCAGCTCCCCGTAGAGCAGCAGGTAGCAGGTCTCGAGAAAGTCGCCATGCTCGGCGAGCTGCTCGATGGGGTAGCCGCGATACAGCAGGATGCCTTCGTCGCCGTCGATATAGGTGATCTTCGATTCGCAGCTAGCCGTGGAGGTGAAGCCCGGATCGTAGGTGAAGGCGTGGCTTCTCCCGTAGAGTTGCGAGATGTCGATCACGTCGGGCCCGACCGTGCCCTTGTAGACCGGAAACTCGTAGGTCTTGTCGCGGAACGAGAGTGTCGCGGTTTCGGTGCTCATGGGCGGGCTTCTCCTGTCCTGGAGCGGGACATCCGCAGCCCCTTGTCGACGCCGCCGGGAGGGTGCGCCGGCGCGCAAAGGGGCTGCCGTGCGGAAGGAAATCTGGCGTCTTCGGTATCCGATTTACCGCGCTGCGGCAAGCGGCGGCCGGCAGGGCAGGAATGCTGGCGGGTTCTGCCTCGAGTTCCGACCAGCCGGCTAGAGTGCCTGGTCACGGATGCGCGCCAGACTCTCCTCGCGGCCGAGTACAACCAGCACATCGAAAATGCCCGGAGAGGTTGCTCGCCCGGTGAGAGCGGCTCTGAGCGGTTGGGCTACCGCACCGAGCTTGCGGTCGGCCCGGTTGGCGAAATCGCGCACTGTTGCCTCCAGGGCGGCTGCCTCCCACGGCGTGGCCTCGAGTGCTGGCAGCAATTCGCGCAGAATGCCGCGGCCATTCGTGTCGAGCAGTGCAGCAGCCTTGTCATCCAGATCAAGCGGCCGGTCCTTCACCAGGAAGGCAGCCGCGTCGAGGAGCTCCACCAACGTCTTGGCCCGTTCCTTGAGCCCGCCCATCAACGCCCGCACGCGCGCCGCCTTGGTCTCGTCGAGACGCACCTCGAACGCCTCGCCGCCCGGCAGGTGGGGGAGCGCGCCGAGCAACGTCCGGAAGAGTTCTTCGTCCGGCGTCTGACGCATGTAGATGCCGTTGAGGTTCTCGAGCTTGGCGAAATCGAACCGCGCCGCGGCACGCCCGATCGCGTCCAGATCGAACCATTCCAGCATCTGCTCGGTCGACATCACCTCGTCGTCGCCATGGCTCCAGCCGAGCCTGACGAGATAGTTGCGCATGGCAGCAGGCAGATAGCCCATCGCCCGATAGGCATCGATGCCAAGTGCACCGTGCCGCTTCGACAGCTTCGCCCCGTCGGGACCATGGATCAGCGGAATGTGCGCCATCACCGGCACGGTCCAGCCGAGCGCTTCATAGATCTGTGTCTGGCGGGCGGCGTTGGTCAGATGATCGTCACCGCGGATGATATGCGTCACGCCCATGTCGTGGTCGTCCACCACCACGGCCAGCATATAGGTCGGCGTGCCGTCGGAGCGCAGCAGGATCAGATCGTCGAGATCCTTGTTCTGCCAGACGATCCGGCCCTGTACCCGGTCCTCGACCACCGTCTCGCCCTCGGTCGGCGCCTTCAGGCGGATCGCAGGTCTGACGCCTGCCGGGGCATCAGCCGGATCGCGGTCACGCCAGCGGCCGTCATAGCGCGGCGGCCGCCCCTCGGCGCGTGCCAACTCGCGCATCTGGGCCAGCTCCTCCGGCGTGGCATAGCAGCGATAGGCCAGCCCCTTCGCCAGAAGTTCGTCGACGACCTCGCGATGGCGGTCGGCACGCTGGAACTGCGAAATTGCCTCGCCGTCCCAGTCCAGGCCGAGCCAGGTGAGCCCGTCGAGGATCGCCGCGATCGCCGCATCGGTCGAGCGTTCGCGGTCGGTGTCCTCGATCCTGAGCAGCATCTTCCCGCCGCGTCCGCGCGCATAGAGCCAGTTGAACAGCGCGGTGCGCGCGCCGCCGATGTGCAGGAACCCGGTCGGAGAGGGAGCGAAGCGCGTGACGATCGGCGTGGTGTTGGACATGGCGCGCTGGCGGGGCCTCGGCTGATGGCATTAGGATGGCTTGGGCGCTGTCTATCACGTCCGCGGGCCCGTATTGAAGCGCGGACGGCGGGAACGCGGGATGAATCAGGTCGGCAGAGGCAGCGGACGCGCCCGGGCGGCGACAGCCGTGGGCGAGCCGTCCGGTCTGCGCTTGCCGGCGCTGCCGGTACTCGCGTGGTCTCCGCACTGGCTCGCCGAACGGCTCGATGCAGAACGGGAACGCCAGTTCCTGTGGGTCCCGGTACTGTTCGCCACCGGCATCGCCGCCTATTTCGGCCTGCCGCGCGAGCCGTCGCTGGTGGCAGTCTGGTTGCTTGCGGCGGGGCTCGGGATCGTCTGGTGGCGCGTCGCCCGTGCCGGTAACCTGGCGATCGGCTGGGGTGCTGCCTTCGCCGCATCGCTCGGGCTCGCCGTTGCCACCGCGCGAACGGCGATCATTGCCGCCCCGGTCGTACCTGCCGGAGAGTGGCATGCAACGGTCGAAGGGCGGATCGAGGCTGTCGACCTCAACGAGGACGGCAGCGTCCGTCTCGCTGTCGCCCCGACAGCGATCGCAGCGCGGGGGCCGCCATTCGCCCCGCCCCGCCGCCTGTCGCTCTGGATGAGGTACAAGGACGTGGCACTGCGTCCGGGCGATCATGTCGCCTTCACAGCCATCCTCCTGCCGCCGCCGGACGCGGCCGTGCCAGGCGGCTTCGACTATGCCCGACAGGCCTTCTTCGAGGCAATCGGCGGCGTCGGATACCTGATAAGCCGTCCCAGACATGTCCCCGAATCTCGAGCGCCGGATATCCGCGCCCGGCTGTCGATCGCCGCATCTGCCCTGCGCGACGATCTGGCGGCCCGCATCATGGCGGCGGTACCGGGCAGGGCAGGGGCGATCGCCGCCGCGCTCGTCACCGGCAAGCGCGGCGCGATCCCCAAGGCCGACCAGGAGGCACTGAGGGTGTCCGGCCTGGCGCATATCCTCGCGATCTCCGGTCTGCACATGATGCTGGTCGTCGGCACCCTGTTCTGGAGCGTCCGGACCCTGCTGGCGATCTCGCCGTCGCTTGCCCTCAATCGACCGATCAAGAAGTGGGCGGCTGCCACCGCGTTCGTCGGCGGAGCGGCCTATCTGGTACTGTCCGGCGCCTCGATTGCGACGCAGCGTGCCTTTGTCATGGCGGCGGTCATGCTGGTGTCGGTGCTCATCGATCGGCCGGCGATCACACTGCGTAATGTCGCGCTGGCCGCGCTGCTGGTTCTCGTGATGACGCCGGAGGCATTGACCGGCGCGAGCTTCCAGATGTCCTTTGCCGCGACCGTGGCGCTGGTCGCGACCTATGAGACGGTCCGCCAGCATTGGCAATCCTCGGGCGATCCTGTCCACCCGGCGGTACGTTTTGTCGGGAGCGCCGTGTTCGGCCTCGTTCTGACCTCGCTCATTGCGGGACTGGCGACCGCGCCCTTCGGGGCCTTCCACTTCAACCGGGTGGCCGTCTACGGCCTGGCCGCCAACCTTGCCGCCATGCCGGTGGTCAGCCTGCTCGTCATGCCGATGGGGCTCGCGTCCTGCCTGCTCATGCCGTTCGGTCTCGAGACCTTCCCGCTGGCGGCAATGGGGTTCGGGATCGACATTGTTCTGGCCATCGCGCACGGCGTCGCCTCATGGCCGGGCGCCGTGCGCATGGTGCCGCAGATGCCGCTGGCCGCGCTCGGGCTGATGACCGTCGGCGGCCTGTGGCTGGCGCTCTGGCGGACCGGCTGGCGCCTGTGGGGGCTCCCCGCCCTCGCCCTTGGGGGCGCAATCGCGCTGCAGACGGCACCGCCCGACGTCTACATCAACCGCAGCGGCACCCTGGTCGCGCTGCGCACAGACACGGGCGAGCTGGCTTTCGTCCCCCGCCGAAGCACCGGCTACGAGGCCGAAAGCTGGCGTCGACATGCGGGGATCGACCCGACCCTGCAGGCGCGCGAAGTCCTCGAAGCGCCGGTCGGTGCCGCGGCGGAATCAGCATCGCCGAGCAGCACGGCAGCGCTGGCAACCGGCATGGCCGGTACGCTAACCGGCCCAGCCGCGGCCATCCAGTGCGATCCTATCGGCTGCATTGCTTCCCGGCCTGGCCTGACGCTGGCCCTGGTGCGCGATCCGGCCGCATTTTCCGAGGATTGCATCCGGGCCGATGTCGTGGTCAGCCCCTTCGTGCCGCCGGATAGCTGCGCGGCAACCGCGCTGGTCGTCGGTCCGCAGCAACTCGCTGTCGGTGGCGCCACGATCATCCGCCGGTCCGGACCCGCGCTCCTCGTCTCGACCGCCGCCGAACGGGCCGGCATCCGCCCGTGGAGCCGCCGCACTACCGAGGCAGCTGACACGCGACGGATCACGCCGCGCAGCGGCAACGGGTCGGTCAATACTGGCGAATGAGGCCGACCAGTCGACCCTGGATGCGAACCCTGTCAGGACCGAAGATCCGCGTCTCATAGGCCGGATTGGCGGCCTCGAGCGCAATCGAAGCACCCTTGCGGCGCAGGCGCTTCAGTGTCGCCTCGTCATCGTCGATCAGCGCGACGACGATGTCTCCTGTATCGGCGGCGTCGGTGCGGCGGATGATGACCGTATCGCCGTCGAGAATACCCGCCTCGATCATCGAGTCGCCACGGACCTCCAGCGCGAAGTGCTCGCCGCGGGCGACCATTTCGGGAGGGACGTGGATCGTATGGCTCTGGGTCTGGATGGCCGAGATCGGAGTACCGGCTGCAATCCGACCCATCACGGGAATCTCGATGGCAACCGTCCGGTCCTCGGAAACAGCCTGCGGCTGCGGCAACGGGGCGGCCGCCGGCGGTTTGCCGAGACTTCCCTCGATGACGCTCGGCGCAAAGCCGCGCGTCCGCGCGCCCGCCAGCCCCGGCGCGACCGATTCGGGCATCCGGATGATCTCGAGCGCCCGCGCGCGATGCGGCAGCCTGCGGATGAAGCCCCGCTCCTCCAGCGCGGTAATGAGCCGGTGGATGCCGGATTTGGACTTCAAATCAAGGGCTTCCTTCATCTCATCGAAGGAGGGGGGTACGCCGGCCTCCTTCAGCCTCTCGTGAATGAACATGAGAAGCTCGTACTGCTTGCGCGTCAGCATCCTGGCCCTCCGTTCCCGCATCGCGGTGCCAGTCATGGTACGAAACGAGAACAACCATAGCTGTTCCCCTTGTGTTCGGCAACCCCAATCGACGCGAGGCTCGGAGCCTTTCAGCGTCGCAGAAGAGCAGGAATTGCGACGGCCAGCATGGTGACGGCGACGATCATTGCGCCCAATCCTTCGCGTGCCGCCTCATCCTGCCACCACACGTCGATCTTCCAGAAATGCTGGGTTTGTGGCCAGTAATGATAGACGCCGAGCAGCGCAAGAACCGTTACGGCCAGAACGACGGAGCGCAGCGCTCCGTGCTGCACGGCGTGCGGTCGCCCCGCCGCTATGCCGGCGAGTATGCCGGGAATGGCGTAGATCGGGATCCAGATCTCCGGATCCGGATCGTTGTATTGCAGGGCAGCAAACAGCAGCAGCATCAGACACAGCGCGCCATGGAGCACCCGCATCATTTTCCTCCCCTTGGACAAGGTGTCGGTTTAGCGGCAAGCATTGAGCGTTGTCCGGAATGAGACTACCGTGCCCGGGGGCTGGCAGAGAACCTTCTCGTCAAATGAAGGTGTGTTGAGGGAGCAGCGCGCAGATGGGCCGGGTTCGTGGGCGCGTTTCGCCGGCGACGGAGACCTACCGCCAGGAGTTCACCGTCTCGTACAGCTATCCCGTCGTGTTCACACGCCGGCTGTTCGATCCCGACAATACCGTGCTGCGCGATACATTGGCGCGGCTCGAGCCCGCCAAGCGCCATCGCTGCTTCGTCGTCATCGACGACGGCCTGGTCGAAACCATGCCGGAATTGCCTGGGCTGATCGAAGACTATGCCCGCGCGCATCGCGACAGCATCGACCTGGTAGCGCCGCCACATCCGGTTCCGGGCGGCGAACGCATAAAGGTCGATCTGCATTTCGTTGAAAGGATCCAGCAGCGGCTCTACGAGCATCACATCGACCGTCATTCCTATGTGATCGCCATCGGCGGCGGCGCGGTACTCGATGCGGTCGGCCTCGTCTCGGCGACGACCCATCGCGGCGTTCGTCACGTCCGCGTGCCGACGACGGTCCTCGCCCAGAATGACTCCGGAGTCGGCGTCAAGAACGGGGTCAACCTGAACGGGGTCAAGAACTTCGTCGGGACCTTCGCGCCGCCGTTCGCAGTCCTGAACGACCTCGATTTCGTGCTGATGCTGCCGGAGCGCGACAAGATCGCCGGCATGGCCGAGGCCGTGAAGGTCGCGCTTATCCGCGACCGCAGCTTCTTTGAATGGCTCGAGGCCAATGTCGACGAGCTGACCCTCTACCGGCCGGATGCGATGGCCTACATGATCCGCCGCTGCGCGGAGCTGCACATGATCCAGATCGCCCGGGGCGGCGATCCCTTTGAGACCGGAAGCGTGCGGCCACTGGATTTCGGGCATTGGTCCGCGCATCGGCTGGAGGCCCTGACGCGGTATCATCTGCGCCATGGCGAGGCGGTGGCCATCGGGATCGCGCTCGATTCGCGGTATTCGGTGCTGGCCGGACTGCTGCCGGAGGGGGACGATATCCGCATCGCCTGTCTGCTCGAGACCCTGGGATTCCGCCTCTGGCATTCCGCGCTCGACACGCGCGACAGCGACGGCGAACGCTCGGTACTGCAGGGGCTGCGGGAGTTCCAGGAACATCTCGGCGGGGAGCTGACCGTGACGCTCCTCACCGCGATCGGCACCGGCCATGAAGTCCACGAGATGGATGCCGGCCTGATCGGCCGGGCGATCGACTGGCTGCGCGAGCGGGCTGGAGCCTGATGCGTCTGGGGCGGGAAGGCGAGTCGGGGCCGGATCTCGGGCATCTGACCTACTGCACGAACATCCATCCCGGCGAATCCTGGCCAGAGATGGCCGCTGCGCTGTCCGCGCATGTGCCGGCGATCAAGGGAGCGGTCTCGCCCGGGGCCCCGTTCGGACTCGGCCTGCGCATCGCCGCCGACGCGGCTGCGACGCTCAGGACTGCGGGCGCGCGCGCGGAACTCGCCGATCTCCTGGCAGAGACGGACACATATCTGTTCACCATCAACGGCTTTCCCTTCGGCGCCTTTCACGGCAAGCGCGTCAAGGAGAACGTCTACGCCCCGGACTGGTCGACCTCGGAACGGCTCGCCTATACCGACGGACTCGCCGATCTGCTCGCCGCGTTCCTGCCGGAGCATGTCGCGATGGGCTCGATCAGCACGGTGCCCGTTACGTTTCGCGGCTGGGCCGACGTGGCCCGTCTCGAGGCCGCAGTCGAGAACCTGATCAGCCACGCGGCACTGCTGATCGACATCGAGCGCGAACGGGGCCGGCATATCGCGCTGGCGCTTGAGCCCGAGCCCTGCTGCTATCTCGAGACCATCGAGGAGACCGTTCGCTTCTTCGAGGATCGGCTGTTCGTGCGATCTGCCCGCCGTCGTCTGGCGGATCGGGCCCGAATGTCGATGGCGGGCACGGAAGCTGCACTCAGGCGACATCTCGGCGTCTGCTACGACGTCTGCCATGCCGCCGTCGAATTCGAGGATGCGGCCGGCAGTCTGGCGCTGCTCGAGCGTGCGGGGATCACCATACCGAAGCTGCAACTGTCCTCCGCGCTGAGGATCGCCGCTATCGACGGCACGGCCGCCGCCGCGCTGAAGCCCTTCGAGGAACCGGTCTACCTGCACCAGGTCGTCGAACGGGCGCCGGACGGTCTGACGCGCTATCTCGACCTGCCGGATGCCCTGGCCTCGGTGCACGGCGCCGAGGGTCGCGAATGGCGCGTCCATTTCCACGTGCCGGTGTTCCTCGCCGAACTCGAGGCCTTCTCGACGACGCAGGACTTCCTCGGACAGGTCATCGCCCGCCACCGCGATCGCCCTGTATCGCAGCATCTCGAGGTCGAAACCTACACCTGGGACGTACTGCCGCCCGAATACCGGACGGTCGACGTCGGGGAGGCGATCGCACGGGAGCTCAACTGGGTACTTGGCGAGCTGCGCGCATGAAGCTCTCCGTCGCGCTGCGGCTTGGCCGCGTTTCCAACCTGCCTACGGTCTGGACCAACACGCTCGCCGCCTTGGTGCTCGCAGGTTCCCCTGCCGCGGGATGGACGACCCTGCTGCTGATACTCGCCGTTTCGCTTGCCTACATTGGCGGCATGTATCTGAACGATGCCTTCGACGCCGAGATCGACGCCCGCGAGCGACCCGAGCGGCCGATCCCCTCGGGTCTTGCCGAACGGCGCACCGTATTCGTCGCCGGCTACGCCATGCTCGCTGCCTGCATCATCCTGCTCGGCGCGATCGGCATCAAGGGCGGTACCGGTCTGGCGCCGGCGTTCGGTGGCGTTGTGCTCGCCGGTGCCATCGTCCTCTACGACATCAACCACAAGGGCAATCGCTTCGGCCCGTTGTTGATGGGACTGTGCCGCGCCCTGGTCTATGTCGCCGCAGGACTGGCCGTCACGCCGGTACTGCCGCCGCCGTTGTGGGCCGCTGCGCTCGCCATGCTGTGCTATGTCGCGGGCCTTACCTATACCGCCAAGCAGGAATCGCTCGGGCGGGTGGAGTCGATGTGGCCTCTGGCCGTGCTGGGCCTCCCCTGGGCGTACGGGCTGTGGCTGTCGATCGCGACCCCGATCACGATCGTGTTCCTGGCATTGCTGACGATCCTCATGGGCGTGACGCTGCGGCTGCTGTTCCGTCGTGGACCGGGCGAAGTCCCAAGAGCCGTCGTGACCCTGATCGCGGGAATCGCGCTTCTCGACGCCGTGTTCCTCGCCGCCGCCGGCGCAGTCGCAACCGCCATCGTCGCGGTGGTGCTGTTTGCGCTGACGCTGGTCGCTCAGCGCTACGTGCCGGGGACGTAGCGCAACGAGGCACGCCTTCACATCCGGTTATCCCGGACAGCCTTCGGACTGATCCGCAAGCGGGACGCCTGGCTGCTGAGTGCACGCATCCCCATCCCGGCTCTGAGGCTACGCCTCCGGCCGGATGATGCCGCACGGGGTACCATCCGGCGCCATGCGCTACTCGAACACGTGCGCCAGGACCAGCTCCTTGAAGTCGGTCGCAGCCACCGCTCCATCCGGCATCAGATCGGTGCGCGGCGAGATGACCAGCGGCCCATCGGCAGGATCGTCGGTGAGGCGGCCGTGCGACCCCTTCACCAGCCGGGTGTCCTTGAGCGAGATCACATCCATCAGGCTGCGCATCCCGATCATGCGTTTGGCCAACCGCCAACCGACGGCAAGCTTCGGGATGCCGATCGCGGGATCCAGAAACAGCTCGACGGGATCGTAGCCCGGCTTGCGGTGTATCTCGACCGTTCGCGCGAAATCAGGCGCGCGGGCGTCGTCCAGCCAGTAGTAGTAGCTGAACCAGCGGTCGGCACGTGACACTGCAACGAGCTCGCCCGACCGTGGATGATCGAGGCCGCTGGCGCGCTTGCCCTCCGCGTCGAGCACGGTCTCGACACCGTCGAGGCCTTCGAGCAGGGTCCGGACGGCGGCAACATCGGCCGGGTCCTGCACATAGACATGCGCGACCTGGTGATCGGCGAGCGCAAAGGCCCGCGAGGCGCCGGCATCAAGCAGCTCCCGCCCGCGCTCGACGCGCACCGCGAGCAGGCCCGCCTCGCGCAGGGCCCGGTTGACGTGAACCGCGTCGGTGACGGGCGTGATGCCATACTCTGACACGACGATGACCGTCCGGCCGGCTGCCTCGGCGGCGTCGATCAGCTCGCCGGCGACACGGTCGATATCGGCGAGCGACTTCTTGACGTCGGGATGGGCGAGATCGGGCCCGAACCGCTGCAGGTCATAGTCAAGGTGGGGAAGATAGCACAGCGTCAGGGTCGGGTCGCGCGTCGCCATGACGTGTTTCGTCGCACCGGCGATCCATTGCGAAGAGGAGATGTCGGTCGCCGGGCCCCAGAACCTGAACAGCGGAAACTGGCCCAGTTTCGCGTCGAGCTCGTCGTGCAGCGCCGGCGGATGCGTGTAGTGATCGGGGATCTTGCGCCCGTCGGAGAGATACATCGGCCGGGGCGTCGCGCTCCAGTCGGCCGAGGAATACATGTTGTACCACCAGAACATCTTGGCACAGGTGAAGCGGGGATCGCGTCGTCGCCCCGCCTCCCAGACCTTCTCGCCTGCGATGAGGCGGTTCGACTGGCGCCACAGCCAGATCTCGGAAAGGTCGCGGAAGTACCAGCCGTTCGCCACTGCGCCGTGCCCCGACGGCATCAGGCCTGTCAGCAGCGTCGATTGCGCGGTGCAGGTGACGGCGGGCAGTACGGTGGTCAGCGGACGCAGCGCGCTGCGCCTTGCGAAGGCCGCGAGCTTCGGCGTATGCGGGCCGACGAGCGAGGGACTGAGGCCCACCACGAGCAGGACGAGAACGGGTTTCATGGGCCGCAGCCTAGCGATGTATGCATTGTTGCGGCAAGGTGCGTTTTCATGCCTATACTTCCCCTCAAACGGGCGGAGCGTGATCCCGCAACCGTTGGGACCAGTGGGTCGGGAGGACATGACGGCACCCAGGCAGCTCCTTGCGGAGTGGCTCGCACCCCGCGTCGCACCGGAAGCCGCCGCCTGGCTGGAGGGCCAGCTGCGTCGGCTCGCACGGGACGGATCGGAGCGCGATCTTGTCCTGACGCTGGGCCTGATCCCGCGGCGCCTGGGCAAGGCCGATCTTGACCTGAGCGCCGCCGAGCTCGCGGCCGCTGCCGCGTGTCGCCCGGGCTGGGATCCGAGCCGCTGGAGCGTCGATACGGCCGCGCGGGTGCTTGCCCTGCTCAGCCTGCCGGATGACGATGAGGCGTTCGCCAGCCGCTTTGCCGGTCTTTGCCGGGATGCCGACGCCGGCGAGGCCATCGCGCTCTATTCCGGCCTGCCGCTCTATCCCGGCCAGCCTCGGCTGGAGGCGCAGGCCGGCGAGGGACTGCGCGGCAACATCCGCGCGGTCTTCGAGGCAATCGCCCATCGCAATCCCTTCCCGCGCGAGCAGTTCGATGAGCATCGCTGGAATCACATGGTGCTGAAGGCGCTGTTCGTCGGCTCGAGCCTGGCGCCGATCCAGGGTCTTGACGAGCGCGCCAATCCGGAACTCGCCCGCATCCTGTGTGACTATGCCCATGAGCGCTGGGCAGCCGGGCGGCCGGTTTCGCCGGAGCTGTGGCGCTGCGTCGGCCCCTTCGCCGATGGACCCATGCTCGCAGACCTCGAACGCGCCGCAGCCAGTAGCCATCCGCGCGACCGGGCCGCTGCCGCGCTGGCGCTGGCGGCCAGCCCGGCGCCGGGCGCCCGGGCGGTGCTTGACCGGCTGCGCGACGAAGCGGACCGGATCGCTGCCGGCAAGCTCGCCTGGGCCGATGTTGCCTGACAGACTGGACGTGCGGGACGACCGCCATCGGGAGATCAGCCGCTCATGATGTTCATCGACGCCCACGCGCACATGATCTCGCGCACCACCGACGACTACGAGGCTATGGCTGCCTCAGGCGTCGTCGCGCTGATCGAACCCGCCTTCTGGATCGGCCAGCCGCGCACCAATGTTGGCAGCTATTTCGACTATCTGTCCCATATCGTCGGCTTCGAGCGGTTCCGCGCCGGCCAGTTCGGCATCCGCCACTACTGCACGATCGGGCTCAACTCCAAGGAGGCGAACAACGAGGCTCTGGCCGAGGGCGTGATGGAGATCCTCCCGCGCTTCGCGGTGAAGGAGGGAGTCGTGGCGATCGGCGAGATCGGCTACGACGAGCAGACCGCGCTCGAGGACCGGTATTTCCGGGCCCAGCTCGAGCTTGCCAAGGAGCTCGGCCTGCCGGTGATGATCCACACGCCGCATCGTGACAAGAAGCGCGGCACGACGCGGTCGATGGATGTCTGCATCGAGCATGGTGTGCCCCCGTCAATGGTCGTTGTCGATCACAACAACGAGGAAACGGTCGAGGAGGTATTGGACCGCGGCTTCTGGGCAGCGTTCTCGATCTACCCCTCGACCAAGATGGGCAACGCCCGCATGGTCGAGATCCTCAAGCGTTACGGCGGCGAACGCATCATCGTGGATTCGGCCTGTGACTGGGGCATTTCCGATCCTCTCGCGGTGGCCAAGACGGCCAGGCTGGCGCTCGACCGCGGCATCCCGGAGGAGCATGTCCGGCTTGCCTGCTATGCCAATGCTCTCGCGGCCTACGGCCAGAGCGGGCAGATGAACGAGGCCGACTGGCTCGATCCGCCGGCGATAGACCAGCGGACGCTTTACGAGGGCAATTCGGTGCTGCGCGGCGGCCGCGAACCGGTCATCGAGTCGCCAGGCGAACGCCGCGGCATGGACAGGCTGATCATCGAATGACCATTCCGCGGATAGGCAATGGCGGCTTCAGCGTGGGGAGGCGGCAATGAACCGGATTTCCCAGTCCCCGGCGTCTACCGGCGGTGCGCGCCCGCGCGATGCGGACGAACTGATCGAGGCTCTGGATGCGACTGGATCCCCGAGGCCGATCGGCAAGCTCGAGGCGCACGAGCGGAGCATCCGCCACCGAGCAATCTCGGTGTTCGTGTTCCGGCGCGGGGAACTGTTGCTGCAACAGCGCTCGGCGACGAAGTATCATTCACCCAATCTCTGGGCCAACACCTGTTGCTCGCATCCCCGCTGGGGCGAGGATGTCGAGGCCTGCGCCGCCCGACGCCTCAGGGAGGAAATGGGGTTCTCGCTGCCGCTGACACCGTTCGGGATCGTGGAATACCAGGCTCAGGTCGGGCACCTCTACGAGCATGAGGTCGTCCACCGCTTCCACGGCATCGTCACCGGCAGCGGTCCCGACCTCATGCCCGATCCCGACGAGGTTCAGGACGCTGCCTGGATGAGCCTGTCGGACATTGCCGCCGATATCCGCGACCGGCCGGGCCGCTATGCGCCCTGGTTCGTCATCTACATGCGCGAGCATATCGACGTGTTGAGGATGCTGGCGCACGCCTCCTGACCGGTTGGTGTGGTCGAGCCACCGCGCTGCAACGGGCCGCACTCGTGAGCGCTATGGAGAGAAGCTCTTGCTCATGATGTAGGAGACGAGCGCCATGCGCTCCTCCAGAGTGTAGACATCCTTCCACGGCGGCATGCCCTTGAAGCCGGCGGTAATACGGTGGAAGACGAACTCCGGCTGATACTGGCGCGGCCGCAGCTTCGGTGCCTTGCCCGGGTACGCCTTGGCGCCGTGGCAATGGGTGCACTGGTCGTGCCAGATCTCGGCTCCGACCTTGATCGCCTCGGGGTCGTTGAGGATTTCCTCGGTGAACGTCACATCCTCGACCTCGATCTCGTCGTCCGACCGGGCCGGGCCGGTCCAGACGGCAAGGACGAGGACGATTGCCGTCAGCCCCGCAAGAATGCGGATCTCCATTCGGTACGTCTCCCATCTTGATGTTCGCGGCGACGGCGCTCGTGCGGGCCCTTCGCCTGTTCCGGGTACGTCCCGGCGCCGATGGCGCCGGGAGTCCTGCCCGTACGGGCTCGAAGCAATCCTGCCGATCACTCGGCCGGAACGATCTTGTAGATCGTGTCGAGGCTACCGACCGGACCGGTGGTGATCGAGGTCAGCGCATAGACCTCACCGTCCGCATCCTGAGCGAAGGCCAGGATATAGGGCGCCTTGTCGCCCTCGAGCCCTTCGATCTCGGCCACTTCCATGGTCCACTTGCCGTCGGAGCCCTCGGTGGCGACGAAGATCTGGCCGTCCATCTCGGAGAAGGACTTGCTCCAGTCGCCGAAGATGTACTTGCCCTTCCACGGCTCGTGCGCGCCACGGTAGACATAACCGCCGGTCACAGAGATGCCCTTGCAGCCGTCCGGCTTGGCGGTGCAGTTGTTGTACTCGAGGATCGGCTCGATGAGGCCCGTCTTGTCGCAGCTGGCCGGGTGATCATTGGGCTTGGTGTAATCGAAGCAGTGCGTCGCTTCCATCTTGCGCCAGCCGTAGTTGCCGCCGCGCTCGATGATGTTGACCTCCTCGAAGGAGTTCTGCTGCACGTCGGCGCAGAACAACCGGCCATCCTCCATGTCGAACGAGCACCGCCACGGATTGCGCAGGCCGGTCGCGTAGATTTCCGGCGCCGCGTTCATGTCGTTGGCGAACGGATTGTCAGCCGGAATGCCGTACTGCTTGCCGTTTGACGGATTGTCGACGTCGATGCGCAGGATCTTGCCCTGCAACTGGGTGTTGTCCTGCCCGTTGCCCTCGGTGACGTTGTGGCCGATGCCCCAGTCGTTGGCGTAACCGCCGTCACCGGTCGAGATGTACAGATAGCCGTCCGGACCGAAGCCGATCCAGTGGCCATTGTGGTTGAACTGCGGCCAGTCGATCGCGGTGATCCGGCGGACGGTCGAGGGATCGGCGACGTTGGGATCGTCCTTGGAGACGGTATATTCCTCGACGACGTTGGTATGGCTCCACCAGAACTGCTTTGCGAGATCTGCCTGGAAATCTATCGGCGCGCTGTGGGCGAGATAGAATTTTCCGTTGTTCGCAAAATCGGGATGGAACGCGATGCCGAGCAGACCCTTCTCGTCGAAGTCGGACCACAGCTTCGGCAGCTTGGCGCGGATGTCGATGAACGGCTCCGCCAGCAGATTGCCGTCCGCGTCGATCACGCGGACGCGTCCGAACTGCTCGATGACGAACTTCCGGTCGTCGCCGGCAGGTTGCACCATTGCCAGCGGCGCGTTGACGCCGGTGACATACGGTTCGAGCTTCACCTTCACCTGAGCCTCGGCGGCCGCGCCGCAGAGCCCAAGGGCAAGCCCGCCTAACACGAAATGCCTGAGCATGTTCCTCCCCGTCTTGGTTCGATGAACGACAACCGGAGCGGCCGGAGCGATCCGGCACGCGACCGAGCGCGGTTTCGTCGCCTTGCCACAGGCCGGCTTATCCACTTCCGGACCTGCCGTGTCCGGTAGGGCATTCCCGCCTCGCGGCCGATTGTCGGGGCATTCTGTTGAACCGCTCATCGAGCGAGAAACCGCGAGGAAACGCTATCACGTATACATTGTTGCTGCAATTTCGGTGCTAGGAGAAGCACTTTTGCCCCTTTGACGCTACGGCACGGCTGGCCAACCGTCCAAAATCAGACCGACGGGCAAGGACGTGGCGAGATCCGGTGGGATAGTGAGCCCGATGCAGGGGCAGAGACCGGAGGGCTCGTCGTGATCGTCGAGGAACGCATCTACAGGATCAAGTTCGGGAGGATGAAGGATTATCTCGACCTCTATGTGGCCGAGGGGATGCCCATCCAGACGCGGATCCTGCCGCGCATGATCGGCTACTTCACGACGGAGATCGGCCAGCTGTCGAGCGTCGTGCATCTGTGGGGATACGACAGCCTGGCGGAACGCGAACAGAAGCGGGCCGAGCTGATGGCCGATCCCGCCTGGCAGGCCTACCTGCCGAGGATTGCGGTGTTTATCGAGTCTCAGGAGAACCGGATCCTCGTGCCGACCGCGTTCTCGCCGATCAGATAGAACCGGGAGGCGCCGGCCATGCGGCTCGAGGGCAAGGTCGCGGTCGTCACCGGAGCCGGGCAGGGCATCGGCCGGGCCATCGCCGCCCGTCTGGCGGAGGAAGGTGCCCGCGTGGCAATCGTCGACATGAGGGAAGCGGGCGAGGCGGCCGAGGCGATCGGACGTGGCGCGGTCGGCATTGCCTGCGACGTTTCGAGTGAGGCCGACGTCGCTGCCATGGCCAGCCGCGTCGAGGCGGGTTTCGGTGGCGCCGACATCCTCGTCAACAATGCCGGCATCTATTCCTCGCTGATCCCGCAGCCATTCGAGGCGATCGACATCGGCGAATGGCGGCGGGTGATGGACGTGAACGTGCTCGGCGCGTTCCTGTGCTGCCGTGCGATCGTTCCGATGATGCGGCGGCGGGGAGGCGGACGCATCGTCAACATCAATTCCGGTACGCCGTTCAAGGGGGTGCCGTTCCTGCTGCACTACGTCACCAGCAAGGGCGCCATCATCGGCTTCACCCGGGCGCTGGCCAGGGAACTCGGCGGCGCCGGCATTCTCGTCAACGCCGTTGCGCCGGGCTTCACCCTGTCGGACGGTGTCAAGGCCAATCCGGTCCAGATAGAGAAGCTGCAGGAGGTCTCGCTGAAGGCCCGTGTCATCCCGCGCGACCAGCATCCCGAGGATGTCGTCGGCGCCGTGGCCTTTCTCGTCGGGCCGGATGCCGCGTTCATCACCGGCCAGACGCTGGTTGTGGACGGCGGGGCCTATTTCCACTGAGGGCGCGATCATGGTGAGGGCGCGATCATGACCGCACTGTACCTGAGCGCCTCGATCGAGGTCTTCGCGCCGGGCGGCCGGCTCGAGCCGGGGACGTCCTTCGCAACGGCCCTCTATGTCATCGACGGAAGCCTGCGCGCCGACGGGACCGCGATGTCTGCCGCGCTTGCTGAGAACTCCGCCGTCCTTGCTGACGGAGCAACCCGCCTCACCTCCCGCGACGGCGCAACGGCGGTCCGATGGGACCTCAGCGAACGACACGAGCCGTCGCCGGACCGGGCGCGGGAGGCTGTCGCGGCGCGGCCGCTGCTCTCTGCAACGCTAGACCTTGATCCCCGGACGGGGCTTCTGCTGCGATGCGATCGGGTCGCCTTTCCTCCTGGTGGCGTTGCCTACTTGCATACGCATCGCGGGCCGGGCATCCGTGTGCTGCTCTCGGGGTCGATCCGTATCGAAACGGCGGGAACGAGCCACGACTACGGCCCGCTCGAGGCCTGGTACGAGAGTGGCCCGGAGCCGGTGTTCGCTGCAGCTTCGCCGACCGAGCCGACCGCATTCGTCCGGGTCATGATCCTGCCGACGTCGCTGATCGGACAGAGCTCGATCCGTTACGTGCGCGAAGAGGATCGGAACAAGCCGAAACCGCAACGCTACCAGATCTATCTCGATCGCCCGCTGTAGGGTTTCGGGCAGGTTCTCAGAAGTCGAGCAGCATGACCGTGCAGGGGTCGCCAGCCCGTGCCGGAGGGGCATGGGGCGCCCGGACGATGAACGCATCGGATTGGCAAAGGGTCGACAGCATGGACGAGTCCTGACGCGCGAACGGTGTCGCCACGAGCCGCCCGGCCGCATCGCGCACCACCGTCGCACGGAGATAATCCTGCCGGTGGTCGTTCTCCGGCAGGTCGGCGCCGAGGATGGCCGGGCTGTCGCCGGGTGCCGGATCGGCGAGGCCCAGCAACGCCTCGACCAGCGGTATCAGGAACAGCCGCGCACAGACCATGGCGGACACCGGATTGCCGGGCAGCCCCAGCACGCGCATGTCACCCAGGCGGCCGAACATCAGAGGCTTTCCTGGCCGCATGGCGATCTTCCAGAAATCGAGCGCGAGCCCCTCCGCCTTGAGTGACTCCTGAACGAGGTCGTGATCGCCGACGGAGGCCCCGCCGAGGGTCACCAGGACGTCGGCCCGCATCCCCTGCGCCCGGCGGATACCGTCAGCAAGGGCCTCATGCGTATCGCGTGCGATGCCGAGATCGACAGGTTCTCCGCCGAATTGCCGGATCATGGCGGCAACACCATAGCTGTTCGACGAGATGATCCGGTCTGGGCCCGGATCCGTCCCCGGCGGCGCCAGTTCGTCTCCGGTTGCCAGCACCGCGATGCGTGGCCGCCGACAGACCGGCAGGTCGGCGTGGTTCATCGCCGCGGCGAGTGCGATATCGCGCGGCCGCAGTCTGCGGCCAGCTTGGATCAGAACCTCGCCGTCGTGGAAATCTATGCCGCGCTGACGAACGTTTCGCCCCGCCGCAACAGACTGCCGGATGAGGACCTGGTCCCCCTGGCGCTCGGTATCCTCCTGGATGACAACCGTGTCGGCCCCCTGGGGTACAGGTGCGCCGGTAAAGATCCGAACCGCGTCGCCGGCCTTTACCCGGCCGGAGAACGGATGCCCTGCCGGTGCCGCGCCGATCACCTTGAGAGTCACGGGCACCGTTTCGATGTCGGCGGCGCGCACCGCATAGCCGTCCATCGCCGAGGCATTCCATGGCGGCTGGGTCCGGCGGGCGGCAAGATCGCGGCCCAGGGCGCGATCCAGAGCCTCGCCGAGCGGTACGGCTTCGCAGGGCAGGGGAACAACACCCGCGACGATGCGCGCGACGGCCTCGGCAACCGCGATCAGTGCCATCAGTCGCCGGACCTCCAGTCACCCGAACGGCCGCCCGCCTTGGCGGTGAGACGGATACCGGTGATCTCGATGCCCCGGTCGACCGCCTTGACCATGTCGTAGACGGTCAGGCAGGCCACCGAAACGGCCGTCAGCGCCTCCATCTCGACACCGGTTCGTCCGGTCACCTTTGCCGTCGCCTCGACCCGCACCGCGTTCTGGTCCGCCAGCGGTTCGAGATCCACCGACACCTTCGAAAGAGCGAGCGGGTGGCAAAGCGGGATCAGCTCGTGCGTCCGCTTGGCGGCCATGATCCCCGCGATGCGGGCAACCCCCAGCACGTCGCCCTTGCTGGCATCGCCCTTGACGATCAGGGTCAGTGTCTCCGGCCGCATCCGGACATAACCTTCCGCCGTGGCCGTCCGCTCGGTCGCCTCCTTGTCCGAAACATCCACCATGCGCGCGGTGCCGGACTCGTCGAGATGAGTGAGGGATGCGCCGGCCATCAGATCAGATCCCGTTGAAGCCTCGTTGCATCCCGGACAGCCGCGGGCCGCTCGGGGACCGGCACGGCATGACGGCGGCACGCATCGGTCGCGCTTCCACACGGGTCCCTCCCGCCGGCGCATCTGGCCCGGATCGAGGGAGCGGCGACCGTTGCGCGGTTGCGCATCACTCCGCAGCGTCCACGGTTGCTCTGGCGAGCAGCGCGCGCGTGGCCGCCGTAACGTCGGCCTGCCGCATCAGGCTCTCTCCGACCAGAAAGGCGTGTATGCCGGCGGCCTCCAGGCGGACGATGTCGGCTGCCGTATGGATGCCGCTCTCGCCGACAACGGTGCAGCCTGCGGGAAGTTGCGCTGCGAGTTCGAGCGACGTTTCAAGTCTTGTCTCGAAGGTTCTGAGATTGCGATTGTTTATGCCAATGAACTTCGAGCGCAACTTGAGCGCCCGCTCGAGCTCGACGGCATCATGGATCTCGACCAGGACGTCCAGACCGACGTCCTCGGCTGCATCCTCCAGCGCGCGGGCCTCATCATCCGTCACCGCAGCCATGATGATCAGGATGCAGTCGGCGCCGAGCGCGCGGCTCTCGTCGACCTGATAGGGATCATAGAGAAAATCCTTGCGGAGGACCGGCAGCGTCACGGCGGCGCGCGCGGCGACGAGATAGTCCGGTTTCCCCTGGAACGACGGCGTATCCGTCAGCACCGAGATGCAGGTAGCGCCGCCTGCCTCATAGGCACGGGCGAGCGTCGGCGGGTCGAAGTCGGCCCGGATCAGGCCCTTGGACGGACTCGCCTTCTTGATTTCGGCGATCAGGGCAGGCCGGTGGTCGGAGATGGCCCGGTCGATTGCCGCGCGAAACCCGCGCACGGGCGGGGAATCGGCAAGGGCGGCGCGGATCTCGCCGCGCGGCCGCGCGGCCTTGGCCGCGGCGATCTCCTGCCGCTTGTAGGCTTCGATCCGCTTCAGCACGTCGGTCATTGCTCGACCCTCGAAACGGCCACCAGCTTGGCCAGGCGTTCCCGGGCGGCGCCGGAATCGATCGCATCGGCCGCAAGCCTCGCGCCTTCGGCCAGATCCTTCGCACGGTCGGCGACCACCAGGGCTGCCGCAGCATTGAACAGGACGATGTCGCGGAATGGACCGCGCTCGCCCCCCAGAACCGCTTTCAGCGCCGCCGCGTTCGTCTCGGCATCGCCACCCTTGAGTTCGTCGAGGCTAGCCTGGCGGACGCCGATATCCTCCGGCACGATCTCGAAGGTTCTGACCTCGCCGTCCTTGAGCTCCGCGACGAAGGTCGGTCCGGTCGTGGTGATCTCATCGAGGCCGTCGCTTCCGTGCACGACCCAGACGCGCTCCGATCCGAGTGTGCCCAGCACCTCGGCCATCGGTACGACCCAGCGCCTGGCGAAGGTTCCGATCAGCTGGCGGCGCGTGCCGGCCGGATTGGACAGCGGCCCGAGCAGGTTGAAGATCGTGCGCGTGCCCAGTTCGACGCGGCTCGGTCCGACGTGCTTCATTGCCGAATGATGTGCCGGCGCGAACATGAAGCCGACGCCGGCCTGCGCGATGCAGTCGGCGATCTGCTCGGGCGTCAGCTCGATGTTGACGCCGAGCGCCGCCAGGACGTCGGCCGCGCCCGATCGCGATGAGAGCGCGCGATTGCCGTGCTTGGCGACCGGCACGCCGCACGCCGCGACGACGATCGCGGCGCAGGTCGAGACGTTGTAGGTTCCGACGCCGTCGCCGCCGGTGCCGACGATGTCGATCGCCCCCGGAGCTCGAACGGGCAACATCTTGGCGCGCATCGTCGCGACTGCGCCGGCGATTTCGTCAACCGTCTCGCCACGCACACGCAACGCCATCAGGAGGCCGCCGATCTGCGAGGGCGTCGCTTCGCCGGACATGATGATGTCGAAGGCCTGGCGCGCCTCGTCGCGGCTGAGTGGCCGGCCGTCGGCGACGATTGCGATGAAGTCCTTGAGGTTTGTCGGTTTCATTCGGCATTCCCGTCCCGACCTGTCGTGCCGCAAAGCGGCTTCGGTTGCAAGCGATAGGCGAATGGCGGCTTCGTCAGGCCGCCCTACGCCAGTCCTGACAACCGCCTCGCGCCGCCATCTCCCGCACCTGTGCGACCTCAGGCCGCCGCGCGGCGCCACGCAGCCGCGGCATCGAGGAAATTGCGCAGGATCAGGTGACCGTGCTCGGACGCAATGCTTTCGGGATGGAACTGGACGCCCCAGACCGGATGGCTGACATGCTGTAGCCCCATGATCGTGCCGTCCTCGCTCTCCGCGCTGATCTCGAGCTCGGGCGGCAAACCGTCGCGATCGACGACCAGCGAATGATAGCGCGTCGCTCGGAACGGACCGTTGATGCCACGGAAGATGCCCTCCGACCGATGCCGGATCTCGCTGGTCTTGCCGTGGACGAGGGCAGGGGCGCGCACCACCCTGCCGCCATAGGCCTGGCCGATCGCCTGGTGGCCGAGGCAGACGCCGAGGATGGGGACACGACCCGCCGCTTCGGTGATCAGATCGAGGCAGATACCGGCCTCGTTCGGGGTGCACGGGCCGGGCGACAGCACGATCGCCATGGGCTCTGCCGCGAGCACCTCATGGGGTGCAACCTTGTCGTTGCGGTGGACGCGGACACGGGCGCCGAGCTCGCCCAAGTAATGGACGAGATTCCAGGTGAAGCTGTCGTAGTTGTCGATCAGGACGATCATCGAAAGCCTCCCTGTCTGCGCCTTATTGTCCCCTGGCGGCCGCCGATGCGAAGCGGACCGCCTCGTCGGCGGCCCGGAACAGTGCGCGAGCCTTGTTGATGCACTCGCGCTGCTCGCTGTCGGGATCGGAGTCGGCGACGATTCCCGCACCGGCCTGCACATACATCCGCCCGTCCTTGACCACCGCCGTGCGCAGCACGATACAGGTGTCCATATCGCCGTCGGCCGAGAAATATCCGACACAGCCGGCATAGATCCCGCGCTTGTCCTTCTCCAGTTCGTCGATGATCTGCATCGCCCTGACCTTCGGCGCACCCGACACCGTGCCGGCCGGAAAGCCTGCGATCAACGCGTCGATCGCGTCGCGCGCGGGATCGATCTCGCCCTCCACGTTCGAGACGATGTGCATGACCTGGCTGTAGAATTCGAGAAAGAACTGGTCGGTCACCCGGACCGTTCCGATCCGCGAGACGCGGCCGACGTCGTTGCGGCCAAGATCAAGCAGCATGAGGTGCTCGGCTCGCTCCTTGGGGTCGGTGAGCAGTTCCTCGGCCATCGCCTTGTCCTCGCTCGGCGTCGCCCCGCGCGGCCGGGTCCCGGCGATCGGACGGATCGTGACCGTCTTCTCGCGCAGCCTTACGAGGATCTCCGGACTTGATCCGACGACCGCAAAATCGCGGAAATTCAGGAAGAACAGGAAGGGAGCAGGATTTGTGCGCCTCAGCGCGCGGTAGAGTGCGAACGGTGGCAGGGTGAACGGTGCTTCGAAGCGCTGGCTGAGCACCACCTGGAAGATGTCGCCGGCGGCGATGTAGTCCTTCGCCCGCAACACCATGTCCTTGTACGCGTCGGGCGAGGTGTTGGAGACCGGGGCACGGCTGATGATGTCGTCGGCCTCGGCCATCGGTGCCTTGCTGATCGGCCGGTCGAGGCCGGCGGTCACCTCCTCGATGCGCGCGCGTGCGTTCTCGTAGGCCGCCTTTGCCGAGACCGCGGCACTGGGGCGCACCGGGGTGACGACGGTCACCTCGTCCTTCACCGAGTCGAACACCACCATCAGCGTCGGGCGGACGAAGATCGCGTCCGGCAGACCGAGCGGGTCGGGCTTCTCGGCGGGCAGATGTTCCATGAGCCGTACGGTATCGTAGCCCATGTAGCCGAACACGCCTGCCGACATCGGCGGCAGCCCTTCCGGCAAGTCGACGCGTGCCTCGTTGATCAGACGCCGCAGCGCGGCCAGCGTCGGCTCGGCGCAAGGCTCGAACGCATCCGGATCGAGCTCCGGACAACGATTGATCTCGGCGTGGTTGCCGCGCGCACGAAAGACCAGATCGGGCGCCAGCCCGATGATGGAATAGCGGCCACGCACGGCGCCACCCTCGACCGATTCAAGCAGGATGCTGTTCGGCCGTTCTCCGGCGATCTTCAGCATCGCGGAGACCGGCGTCTCGAGGTCGGCGACCAGCCGTGTCCAGACCACCTGGGCAGCCCCCAGACGGTATCGCTCTTCGAAGGCGTCGTAACCCGGCTCGACCGTCGACACGTTATGCCCCGCTCAGAAGTCGTCGGTCTCGCCCAACGCCAGGCGCAGCGCCTGCTGGTTGATCGAGCGGCCGAGCGCCGTCTCGAGCTGCTGCAGGTACTGATCGATGATATCGTTGGAGATGCCGTTGGCGATATTGGCGGAAAGGGCCTCGTCCCGCGCGGCCGAGGCAGGAACGTCGATTGCGGTGACGCGGAATACGACCCGCGACGGGCTGCCGGTGGAGACGGTCTCGGCGACCCCGCCCTGTGGCGTCGTGAACAGGAGCTGCACGGCGGCCGGACCGAATGCTTCGTCGATCTGCGCACGCGTGATCGGGCCGATCAGCCCAGGCGTCGCGCCGATTTCGCCGGCGACATCGAACAGGCTGGCCCCGCCGCGAATCCGCTCGGCGATCTCGCGGGCCTTCGCCGCGACCGCCGCTTCGGTGCGTTCCCGCCGCCAGGCTTCAGCGACCTGTGCGCGCGCTTCCTCGAACGTCCGGTCGCGGCCGGGCGTTATCTCGAGCACATCGAACCATGTCCAGTCGTCGAGCGCCCCCTTGACGGGATCGGCTTCGAGGCCGACGTCGGTGCGGAACACCTCGGCGAGCACCGTCTGGGCATCATCGAGCTCGACCAGTACACCATCCGGCGTCATGCCCTGCCGATCCACGGCGGCAAATTCGCGATAGGTCAAGCCATGCTTCTGGGCGATCTCGCTCAGCGTCATGCCCGCCGCCCTGTCGTCCTCGATCGCGTCGTAGATGTCGAGCAGCCTGCTGGCCGCTCGGTCGAGCGCGATCTCCTGCCGTATCGCCTCGCGCAGTTCCTCGAAGGTCGGCTGGTCGCCCTTCTCGATGGCCGTCACGCGGACCAGAGCCGGGCCGAACGTGCCGTCGACGACGACAACCTTGTCCACGTCGAGCGAGAAGGCGGCATCGGCGATGCCACGGTCGAGCACCTCGCGGCGGGTGAGGGTGCCCAGCACGCGGTCCCGTTCGCTTACACCGGCTTCTGCCGCCACCTCCTCGAAACTGCGGCCCGCCTCGATCTCGCGCAGCGCCGCCTCGGCGGCAGACCGGCTGGGGAAGACGATACGCTCGATCGTGCGCACCTCCGGCGTTCCGAACCGGTCGGGATCGCGGTCGTAACTCGCCCGGATCTCCTCGTCGCTGACCTCGATTCCGGCCGTCAGATCCTCGGGTGCCAGGTGCAGGACGGCGATACGGCGATACTCCGGCGCCCGGAAGTCGGGCTTGTTCTCTTCGAAGTATGTCCGCAGTTCCTCCTCTGTCGGTTCGGAAACCGGATCGGCCATGGCCGGCGTGACGATCAGATACTCGGCCGAACGCCGTTCGTTGCGGTACCGGTCGACGGCCCGCTCCAGAACGGCCGGGGCCTTGACGGCGCCGCCAACCGCATCGGCGATCAGCTGGCGCAGCAGGCGGCGGCGCTGCTCGGCGACGTAGAGCCCCTCCGTATAGCCCGCCGAGCGCAGGACCTGCTCGAAATAGCTCCGGTCGAACTGCCCGCCGGGGGTCCGGAAGGAGGGATCCGCCTGAATCGACTCCGCCACGACCTGATCTGTCAGACCGAGCCCTCGACTGCGCGCCTCGTCGTCCAGGGCGGCTTCGGCCATCAACCGGCCGAGCACTCGGCCGTCGAGCCCAAGGGCGCGCGCCTGGTCCATGGTCAGATAGGATCCGAACTGCCGGGAGACCTGCTGGATCTCCCGCTGCAGGGCAGAACGATACTGCTCGACGGTGATCTCGGTCTCACCGACGCGCGCCACGTCGTCGCCGCGATAGCCGGTGAAGATGTCGGCGACGCCCCAGACGGCGAAGCTGATCACCAGCAGGCCGATGAGAATCTTGGCGACCCAGCCGCTGGCCCGCTTGCGGAGTGTTTCCAACATGTCGACAGGCTTCCGTAGTGTCCTTCGCGTCGTCCGGGGCTCTTCCCGGCCGGGGGCGCGCATCTTAGGAATCGCCCCCGTCCCGGGCAAGCGCCCGTCGAGGTCGCATCCGCGCAAATGCGCTTCGCGGAAACACTTACAGCCGCCGACGACACTTGGATAGTGTTTCGGCCGTCAGCCTGCTGCAGGCCGTCGGTTGGTGTCCGGAATGGAGAGATCTGGCACATGGCCAAGGTGAGTATTCTGAGCTGGGCGGATATCCCTTCTGTTGTGGAGGCCCGCGACGGCGAGGAGCGCCACAAGGTCGAGCTCAGCGCTCGGTTCCAGGAACTGATCGACATGGCGGCGATGCGCCGCGGTCTGGCAGGTACCGACGCCTATCTGGAGGCGTGGCGCCGGGACCATCCTGCCGACCGGCCGGGATCGGCGCGAGAGGCGGCCGAAGCAGTGGCGGCCGAACTGGAAGCGCGCTTCGAGACGATCCGGACGGATGTGATCGCCTCGTTCGGAACCTGAAAGCCCATTGCGCGATCGGCTCATGGGAGGCGCTGCCATCACTGTTGAAACCTGGGCAATCGACCCGATCGAGGTCGACGCCGAGCGGATCCTGCGCATCCACCGCTACCGGGAGCCCGATCGCGTCCGTCCCGTGATCCGGCGGATTGCCGAGCGGGCGGCCGCCGACATCGCCATCCTGACGCGGCCCGAGGCCTGCTACCGGCGGATGCGAATCTGCCGCAACGAGGCCGGCATGCTCGATCTCGAAGGGCGACTAGAGCCTGAGGTCGGCAAGGTGCGCTTCACCTGCGCGGCGTTTCCGCGGCTGCTGGCCGGCTGCGGCGAGGCGATCGTCTTCGTCCTGACCCTCGGCCCGCGGCTCGATCAGGCCGTGGCCGAGCGGATCGCGGCCGACCAGCCGGTCGATGCGCTGTTCCTCGAGGCGGCCGGCTGGCTCGCCGTCGAGCGGGCCACCCGCAGGCTCGCCGCCGACCTGAACCGCGCGATCGCCGCAGAAGGGCTCGGCGTCACGTTCCGCATGGGTCCCGGCTATGACTACCGGCTGGAGAACGGCACGCGCGAGCGGTGGGAGCTCGCCGAGCAGGCCGCCCTGTTCGCCGTGTTCGGCAATGTCCCGTTGCCGGTCGTGCTTCGCGACAGCTCGGTGATGCAGCCGAAGATGTCGCGCTCCGGCCTGTTCGCTGTCGCGAGACGCCGCTGAGGCAGTTCGCCCCACCCTCCACATCTGCTATCTGGAGCCGATCCGATTGCTGAAGAGGGCAGGGACCAGGGCATGACACCGGGTATTCGACCGCTGATCGCGGGCAACTGGAAGATGAACGGGCTGAAGGCCTCGGTGCGCGAACTCGGACAGATGATCGATGGCTACGATCCGGAACTGCGTGGCCGCGTCGAGCTCATGGTCTGCCCGCCGGCGACGCTGCTCTCGACCTTCGCGGTCGTCGCCCTCGGCTCGCGCATCGCCATCGGTGCTCAGGACTGCCACGCCCGCCCGTCCGGGGCGCATACCGGCGATATCTCCGCCGAGATGATCGCCGACACCGGCGCCACCGCGGTCATCGTCGGGCATTCCGAGCGACGCCAGGATCACGGGGAGACCGACGAGGCTGTCCGCGCCAAGGCGGAGGCGGCGCGTCGGGCGGGCCTCGTCGCCGTCATCTGTGTCGGCGAGACGGAGGCCGAGCGCAGGGCCGACAAGACACTCGACCGGATTGGAGATCAGCTCGACGGATCCGTCCCCGACGGTTCCCTCGCCGCAGGCCTCGTCATCGCCTATGAGCCCGTCTGGGCGATCGGCACCGGGCTGACGCCGACACCGGCCGATGTCGCCGAGGTGCACGCCTTCATCCGGGAGCGCCTGTCGACGCGCTTTCCGGGAGAAGGCTGCCGGATGCGCATCCTCTACGGCGGATCGGTGAAGCCCGCGAACGCGGCGGACCTGCTGGCCGTTCGCCACGTCGATGGGGCGCTCGTCGGCGGCGCCAGCCTCAAGGCAGCGGATTTCCTGGCGATCGCCGAAGCCTTGAGGACACTGGAGCCCTGACCCCGTGCCCGGTCGTCGCGGCCGTCAGGGGCCTTGCCGGGCGAGCTGCTTCCAACCATATCGTGCGCGGTAACGATCTGCTGCGTGCGGCCTGCTTGCCGGCAGAGGACAGTGCGGCTTCGGCTGGCGCGTGGGTCGTCCACGACGACGCGGACGGATTGTCGCGCGGGGTGGCAATGGGCGTGCAGGCGGTGTATTAGTCCCGCCGAATTCCCCGAAATCCGGACATCGGACGCATGGAAACGGTCGTCATCGTCATCCATCTCATGGTGGTCATCGCGCTGGTCGCGGTCATCCTGTTGCAGAAATCCGAGGGCGGTGCGCTTGGTATCGGCGGTGGTGGAGGCGGCTTCATGACCGGTCGCGGGACGGCCAACGTACTGACGCGCACCACGACGATCCTGGCGATCGCGTTCTTCGCAACGTCGATCACGCTGACGCTGCTGGCCCGCCAGAGCGGTCCGACGCCTTCGATATTCGACAACGCTCCCGCCAGCAGCGGCGCGCCGGCCCAGACCCAGACAACGCCGTCGCAGCCAGCCGGAGGCACCATTCTCGACCAGATCCGCGATCTCGAACGGCAGCAACAACCGTCCGGACCGCAGGTGCCGCAGTCGGAATAGCCGATTCCATCGGCAAGCGTTCTTAAATTCCGTGGGGAGCAATTCGGACTCCCCGAATCGAAAGGGGCGGAGGTATCTTCAAGGCCCATGGCGCGGTACGTTTTCATCACCGGCGGCGTGGTCTCCTCCCTCGGCAAGGGCCTTGCCTCCGCCGCGCTCGGCGCGGTCCTTCAGGCGCGTGGCTACCGCGTGCGGCTGAAGAAGCTCGATCCCTATCTTAACGTCGATCCGGGCACGATGAGCCCGTACCAGCATGGTGAGGTTTTCGTCACCGACGACGGCGCCGAGACCGACCTCGATCTCGGCCACTACGAGCGGTTCACCGGGGTTCCGTGCAGCCAGGACAACAACATCACCACCGGCCGCATCTACCAGGACATCATCACCAAGGAGCGGAGGGGCGATTATCTCGGCGCCACGATCCAGGTGATCCCGCATGTTACCGATGCCATCAAGGATTTTGTCAAGCGCGGCAACGACGACGCCGATTTCGTGCTGGTGGAGATCGGCGGCACGGTAGGCGATATAGAGGGACTGCCGTTCTTCGAGGCGATCCGACAGCTCGGCCAAGAGCTGCCGCGCGGCCACGCCGTGTTCATCCACCTGACGCTTCTGCCCTACATTCCCAGCGCCGGAGAGATGAAGACCAAGCCGACCCAGCACTCCGTCAAGGAGCTGCGCTCGATCGGCATACAGCCCGACATCCTGCTGTGCCGCTGCGATCGGCCGATTCCGCCGGATGAGCGGCGCAAGCTGGCGCTGTTCTGCAATGTCAGGGAAACCGCCGTCATCGAGGCGCGGGACGTCGACACGATCTATGCCGTGCCGCTCGCCTATCACGAAGCGGGGCTCGATGCCGAGGTGCTGGCCGCCTTCGGTCTGCAGCCCGGAGCCGCACCCGAATTGTCGCGCTGGCGCGACATTGTCGAGCGGATCCGCAATCCCGAAGGCGAGGTGACGATCGCCATCGTCGGCAAGTACACGGGCCTCAAGGACGCTTACAAGTCACTGATCGAGGCCCTGGTGCACGGCGGCATCGCCAATCGGGTCAAGGTCAACATCGACTGGATCGAATCCGAGATCTTCGAGCGCGAGGATCCCGCTCCCTTCCTCGAACAGGTGAACGGCATCCTCGTCCCCGGCGGTTTCGGAGAACGCGGCTCGGAAGGCAAGATCGCCGCTGCCGGCTTTGCCCGCCAGCGCAAGGTTCCCTATTTCGGGATCTGCTTCGGCATGCAGATGGCGGTCATCGAGGCGGCGCGCAACCTTTGCGGGATCGAGGCGGCCAGCTCGACCGAATTCGGTCCGACCCCGGAACCGGTCGTCGGCCTGATGACCGAATGGCTGAAGGGAAACATGCTGGAAAGGCGGGCCGCCCAGGGCGATCTCGGCGGCACCATGCGGCTCGGGGCCTATGACGCCGTGCTGGCTCCCGGCAGCCGGATCGCCGAGATCTACGGTGCGCGCGCGATCTCCGAGCGTCACCGGCATCGTTATGAGGTGAACGTCGCCTATCGCGACCGGTTGGAGCGGCACGGCCTGCGCTTTTCCGGCATGTCACCCGACGGCATATTGCCCGAGACCGTGGAACTCGCCGACCACCCGTGGTTCGTCGGCGTGCAGTATCACCCCGAACTCAAATCGCGCCCGTTCGATCCGCATCCCCTGTTCCGTTCCTTCATCGAGGCGGCGGTGGAACAGAGTCGGCTGGTCTGAAGATGCGTGCGCGATCTGGCACGCGATCCGCTGTCCTGCCCACGGGCGCCATGCCGGCCGACGCGGCGGAATCGGGACGCTCAGGTGCGTGTCCACGGCGATGTGCCTCCGGATCAGCGCTCCGGCATTGCCCGACGTTGAGGCGGCAGCGTCCATCGCCGCGACCCGCCGGGCGATCCGTGACGCCCCTCCGCCGATAGGCCCGCCATATGGCCCGCGGCATCGATCATCTCGTCATCGCCGTCCATGGCTTCGAGCGGGCGCGTCAGGTCTACGGGCGGCTCGGATTCACGCTGACGCCGGTCGCCCTGCATCCGTTCGGGACGCAGAACAGCCTTGTACAGCTGCACGGCTCGTTCCTCGAACTGCTGTCCGTGGTCGAGCCGGACGCGTTTCCGGTGCCTCCGCCCGGCGGCTTCTCCTTCCCGCGCTTCAATCACCGCTTCCTCGAGCGGCATGAGGGGATCAGCATGCTGGCGCTCGACAGCGCCGACGCGGATGCCGACGCGCGCGGATTCGCGGAGGCCGGCATACAGTCCTATGTGCCCTTCGAGTTCGGCCGCGATGCCCGGCAGCCGGATGGCTCGGTGGCGCGCGTCGGGTTCCGCCTTGCCTTCGCGTCCGACCCGTTCATTCCGGAAGCCGGATTCTTCACCTGCCAGCAGCTCGCCCCGCAGCATTTCTGGAAGACCGAGTATCAGCGCCACGCCAATACCGCGGTCGAAATCGCCGAGGTGGTGATGGTATCCGCCGCACCGTCCGACCATCATGCCTTCTTCGAAGCCTTCGCCGGCACACGCGATGTCCGCGCGACCAGCATGGGCCTGAAAGTGGAAACCTCGCGTGGCATGATCCGCATCGACACACCGGATGCCGTGCGTGCGATCTGGGGCGATGCAATTCCACGCGCCGACTACCGTACGCCGCGCTTCGCGGGCTTCGTGGTTGGTGTGCGCGACCTGGCGGCAGCGCAGAACTGCCTTGACCGGGCCGGCGTCCGGCACGACAAGCGCGCCAGCCGGTTGGTGGTTACGGCTGCCGAGGCCATGGGCGCGGCGATCGCGTTCCAGCCGGTGCAGAACCTGTGAACGGCATAGCGGGAACTGCGGGGACAACCGCAAAGCCGCCGGAAGGAGCATCGACCGTGTCCCACGTCAATCCGACCGTCACCATCGGTGGCATCGAGTTCGGCAACGACCGGCCGCTCGCCTTCATCGCCGGGCCGTGCCAGATGGAAAGCCGCGATCACGCACTCGAGACCGCCGAGGCCTTGAAGACGATCGCTGCCCATCTGGGCATCGGTCTCGTGTACAAGTCGTCTTTCGACAAGGCCAACCGGACCAGCGCCAGCGGTGCGCGCGGCATCGGCCTCGATCGGGCGCTGCCGGTGTTCGCCGAGATTCGCGAGACCATCGGGCTGCCCGTCCTCACCGATGTCCACGAAACCTGGCAGTGTGCGCCGGTGGCAGAAGTGGTCGACATCCTGCAGATTCCCGCCTTCCTCTGTCGTCAGACCGATCTGCTGGCGGCCGCAGCGGCAACAGGGCGGGCCGTCAATGTCAAGAAGGGTCAGTTCCTGGCCCCGTGGGACATGCGACACGTCGTTGACAAGCTGGCGGGCTTCGGCGGCGCCAACATCCTCGTGACGGAGCGTGGCGCGAGCTTCGGCTACAACACGCTGGTTACCGACATGCGGTCGCTGCCGCTCCTCGCCAGGTTCGGCGCGCCGGTGATCTTCGATGCGACGCACTCGGTGCAACAGCCCGGTGGTCTGGGTTCGGCCTCCGGTGGTCAGCGCGAATTCGTCCCTGTCCTGGCCCGCGCGGCGGTCGCGGTCGGCGTCGCGGGCGTCTTCATCGAGACCCATCCGGACCCGGATTCCGCCCCCTCGGACGGGCCGAATATGGTCGCCATCAGGGATCTGCCCGAGCTTATCGAGATGCTGCTGGCGTTTGATCGCCTCGCCAAGGCCCGCCCGGTGACGCTGGCGTGACGGCTTGCGCCGCCAGGATCGCGTGTCAATGCGACCCGATTCCGGCGGCGTCTTGCTCGGCCGGAATGGTGCGCCGTAACCTGGGATCGGCGCGATCGGACCGGACGGTCACGGCTCGGTCGGAGCCTGCCGCAGCTCCGCTCAGCCAAGTTCGGCCTGGATCTCCGGAAGCGACTTCAGCAGGGCGATGACGCCTTCGACATCAAGTCGCCGCGTATTGTGGGAGGTGTAGTCCTCGAAACGCGCAACGTCCGGACGTCCCTCGGAAAAGTACGAAGCATAGTTCAGCTCGCGGCTGTCCATCCTCAGCCGCCAGTAATCGTCCGTCTCTTCGGCGCCGGCAAGTTCGTCGGCGGTGGCGAGCGTCTCGAACAGCTTCTCGCCGTGACGGACGCCGATGGTACGGATCTCGGCGTTCGAGCCGAACAGCCGCCGCATCGCCTCGGCCAACGTGCCGATCGTCGTGGCCGGAGCCTTCTTGATGAACACATCGCCCGGTCCGGCATTGTTGAGGGCATATTCCACAAGCGCCACCGACTCCGACAACGGCAGCAGGAACCGCGTCATGTCTGGGTTCGTCACCGTTATCGGGCCACCAGCCCGGATCTGCCGGAGAAAAAGCGGGATCACCGACCCGCGCGAATACATCACGTTGCCGTAGCGCACGCAGGCAACGACCGTGCCACCGCCGTTGCGGCGGCGCGAGGCCGCCTGCACCAGCTTCTCCATCAGCGCCTTCGTCATCCCCATCGCGTTGATCGGCAGTACGGCCTTGTCGGTGGACAGGCACACGACATTGGCCACCCCATGGCGGATGGCCGAATCGATGACGTTCTGGCTGCCGAGCACGTTGGTCCGTACCGCCTCGAGCGGGAAGAATTCGCAGGACGGTACCTGCTTCAATGCCGCGGCATGGAACACCATGTCGACACCCGCCATGGCCATGTCGACACTGCCGGGATCGCGCACGTCACCGATGTGGAACACCAGCCGAGGTTCCTGCAGCCGGTTGCGCATCGCGTCCTGCTTTTCCTCGTCGCGCGACAGGATGCGGATTTCGGCCGCGCCCCGGTCGAGCGCGTGGCGGACCATGACGCCGCCGAAGGAGCCGGTGCCGCCAGTGATCAGGATTGTCTTGCCCTGCATGGACCCCGCCTTGAAACGACCGCTGATGTGCCACAGCCGCGTACGGGGCGCAAATGCTGCGACCTGCGACTTGACTCCGCGCCGGCCGCACCGTCCTTTCGCCACATGATGAGGATCGCGATAACCGGTGCTGCCGGGTTGATCGGCTGGCACGTCCACGCCTGGCTGCGGGTGCAGCCTGGCCTGCAGGTGATCCCGGTCGGGCGCGACGCGTGGCAGACCCCCGAAAGACTGGCTGCGGCGCTCGCGGGAGCGGACGCGATCGTGCATCTCGCCGCAATGAACCGCGGCGCCGAGGCGGAGGTGGAGGAAACCAACCTGCGTCTCGCCGCGGTGCTGACCGATGCGCTGAGGCTGGCCGGGTCGACGCCCCACCTGCTGCACGCCTCCTCGACACAGGTCGATCGGGATACCGCCTACGGGCGATCGAAGCGGCAGGCTGCCGCGATTCTGGCTGGCTGGGCGTCCGCATCGGGCGCGGCGTTCACCGACATGATCCTGCCCAACGTGTTCGGCGAGGGCGGGCGGCCCTTTCACAACTCGGTGGTCGCGACCTTCTGCCGCCAGCTTGCGGACGGCACGCCGCGACGCATCGACGTCGACGCTGAGATCTGCTTCCTGCACGCCCACCGGGTGGCCCGGGGCATCGCGGACATTGTCATCGCTGGCGATACCGGCATCTGGCGGCCCGAGGGACGGCGGCTCACCGTCTCGTCCCTGCTGGAGCGCCTCGAACAGTTCGACCGGTCCTACCGGCACGATCGACTGATCCCGGATCTGCGCGATCCCTTCGACCTCGATCTGTTCAATACCTATCGCAGCTATCTGTTTCCGCGGCACTATCCGGTGGCGTTCCGCCGCCATACCGATCAGCGCGGAACGCTGATCGAGGCGATCCGCGAGACCAGCGGCGGTCAGATCCACTACTCGACCACCCATCCCGGCTTCGTGCGCGGTCAGCACTATCACTTCCGCAAGGTCGAGCGGTTCGTCGTCCTGGCCGGCGAGGCAGAGGTCGCGGTACGGCCTGTCTGCAGCCGGGAGATCCACCGATTCCGGCTGTCCGGCGACGAACCCGCCTTCATCGACATGCCCACCATGCATGTCCACAACCTTGCCAATGTCGGCAGTGGCGAACTGGTCGCGATGTTCTGGACGAACGATCTTTACGATCCGGCCGCGCCCGACACCTATCCAGAGGCCGTTGACCTGCCGGACGGCGCGGCGGCAGCCATGGCGGCTTCACAATGAAGGTGATGACCATCCTCGGCACCCGGCCCGAGATCATCCGCCTGTCGCGGGTGATTCCGGCGCTCGATGCAGCCTGCGACCATGTGCTGGTCCACACCGGCCAGAGCCACGACCCGGACCTGTCTGACGTGTTCTTCGAGGAACTCGGCCTGCGCCCACCCGATCATTACCTCGCGGTCGCCGCCGCGACGCTGGGCGTACAGCTGGGCAACATCCTGGCCGGTGCCGAGCGCGTGCTGAGCGCGGAGAAGCCCGACGCGCTGCTCGTGCTCGGCGATACCAACAGCGCACTGGCGGCGATCATGGCGAAGCGGCTCAGGGTGCCGATCTACCACATGGAGGCCGGCAACCGTTGCTTCGACTGGAATGTGCCGGAAGAGACCAACCGGCGGATGATCGACCACATCGCCGACTTCAACCTCGTCTACACTGAGCATGCGCGCCGCAACCTTCTGGCCGAAGGTTTTCCGGCGCGCCGGATTGCGCTGACCGGATCGCCGATGCGGGAAGTCCTGTCCCATTATGCCGAGCGGATCGCTGGCGCGGGCATTCTTGCCCGTCTCGGGCTCGAGCCGGGGCGCTATATTGTCGCCAGCGTCCACCGGGAGGAGACCGTCGATCACCCGGCGAATCTCGTGGCCATCGTCCGCACGCTCAGGGCGCTGAGCGAGCGGTTCGGTCTTCCGGTGCTGGTCTCCACCCATCCGCGCACGCGCCGCCGCATCGAGGCGGCGGAGGCGCTCGACACTGGCGAGTCCGTCCGGTTTCACCCGCCGTTCGGTCTGTTCGACTACGTTCATCTTCAGCGGCATGCCTTCTGCACGGTATCGGATTCCGGCACGCTCGCCGAAGAGGCGGCCATTCTCGGCTTCCCGGCCGTGTCGATCCGCAACGCCAGCGAACGCCCCGAGGGCGTCGAGGCCGGTGCCGTTGTGCTGGCCGGGATCGAGGCCGGTGCCGTCGGCGATGCAGTGGCCTGGCAGGCGGCGCGCTTCAGATCCGGCCATCGGTCGCGCTGCCCCGATGACTACCGGATCGAGGACACGTCCGCCCGGGTGGTCAGCCTCATTCTCGGAACGGCCGGTCTGATGCATCGCTGGGTGGGCATCGACCCGCGTGACGGCTGACGCGGGCGGGAAGGGGGCTGCCGTTGAAGATCCTGATCATCTATCGGCATTACTGGCCGGACACCACACCGCTCGGCTCGATGCTGCGCACGCTCGCCGAACACCTCGCCGCGCGTGGCCACCGCGTCTTTGTCTACACCGCCCAGCCCTCCTACCATGGCCGTACCATGCCGACGCTGCCGAAGCGCGAGTTCAAGGGCGGCGTGCGCATCATCCGCGCGCCGCTGTTGCGGGAACGGCGCGGCGGCCCGGTCCGCCACATCAATGCCGCCCTGTTCCTCATGTCGTGGCTGTCCTACGCGGCGCGCCACCGCTTTGACCTGGTGTGGACCAACACGCTGCCGCCCGTGGTGAACGGCCTGACCGGCTACATTGCCGCAAAGGCGGCCGGGGCCCGGTTCCTCTACCACGTACAGGACGTCTACCCCGAGGTGCTGGCGATCTCCTCCCGACGCCCGCCGGGCGCGGTGCGGCGCGGCATCCTCCGCTTCCTGGCCGCCATCGATTCGCTGACCTGCCGCCTGTCGTCCGCCGTGGTCGTCCTGTCCGACGACATGATGCAGACGATTGCCGACCGCGGCGGCAACGGGGCGGTGGCGTTCCATGTCCTCAACAACTTCGTCCAGTCGGAACTCGGCACGGCCACTCCGCCGCCGGCCCGGCCCGCACCCCGGACCGGCTTCCGGATGGTCTTCTCCGGCAATCTCGGCCGGTTCCAGGGGCTTGATACGCTCGTCGAGGCGATGGCGCTCATTCCGGCGCAGGAGGGCATCTCGCTAGAGTTCATCGGCACCGGGGTCGCGGCCGCTGGGCTGCGCAGACTGGCGGTGGACCGCGGTCTCACAACCGTGACGTTCACAGACTGGCTGCCGTCGGACGAGGCGTTCCGGCACATCCGTTCGGCCAACCTCGGGATCGTCTCGCTGGTACCTGGAATGTACCGGGTGTCCTATCCGAGCAAGCTGATGACCTATCTCGCCGCAGGCCTGCCGGTGCTCGCGGTCGTCGAGCCGGAGAGTGCCCTCGCGCGCTATCTCGAAGGCAGCGGTGCGGGCATCGCGGTGATGGGCGACGCGGCCGCCATTGCTGCCGCGATCCGTCAGGTTCGCGACCGGTTCGGCGGCGACGCGACGGCGTCAGAGCGGATTACCGCACTCGCCGAGCGCGACTTCGGGCGCGCCCAGGCCTGCGAGCGCTGGGCGCAGCTGATCGACTCGTTTGTGACCGATTAGAGCGGATCATCGTATCATGCCATCGGTGGCCCGCCCTCTCTCTCCGTTTCGTCGCAATCCATCACGCGATTGTGGAGAACCGGCGGGTGCGTCTGCGGCGATGGCACCAGCCACCACCGCCGGCTAGCGGTCCGACGGGACCGGCGCGACGCCCCCCCGACGGGGCAGGGAAGCATCAGAACAGGCCGACCACCTGTCCGTGCTCGTCCAGCCGTATCGAGGTCGCCGCGGGGATTCGTGGCAGGCCCGGCATGGTCATGATCTCGCCAGTGATCACCACGACGAATTCAGCGCCAGCCGACAGTCTGACTTCTCGGATGCCGACGACATGTCCGCTCGGCGCGCCCTTCAGATTGGGATCCGTAGAGAAGGAGTACTGTGTCTTGGCCATGCAGACGGGGAAGTGTCCATAGCCCTGCGCGTCGAGGGCACGGAACTGGTCGCGAATGGCGGCGTCCGCGACGATGTCCTCGGCGCCGTAGATCGAGCGCGCAATGGTCCGCACCTTCTCCCAAAGCGGCAGGTCGTCGTCGTAGAGTGGGCGGAACTGCGACATCCCCGATTCCGCCAGCGACACGACCTTGCGTGCCAGTTCCTCCGTGCCCTTGCTGCCGTCGGCCCAATGGGTGCAGCGGATCGCCTCCACGCCGAGCTCGGCACAGAATTCCTGCACGGCCGCGAACTCGGCCGGCGTGTCGGAGGAGAAGGTGTTGACGGCGACGACGGCCGGGACACCGAAACGGCCGACGTTCCGGACATGCCGGCCGAGATTGGCGAGCCCGCTCCTGACCGCCTCGACATTCTCCCTGGCGAGATCCTCCTTCCTGATCCCGCCGTGCATCTTCAGGGCGCGGATGGTCGCGACGATGACCGCGGCAGCCGGCTTCAGCCCGGCCTTGCGGCACTTTATGTCGAAGAACTTCTCCGCGCCGAGATCAGCCCCGAAGCCCGCCTCCGTCACCACGTAGTCGGCCAGCTTGAGAGCGGTACGCGTCGCCAGCACGGTATTGCAGCCGTGCGCGATGTTGGCAAAGGGCCCGCCATGCACGAAGGCCGGGTTGTTCTCGAGCGTCTGCACCAGGTTCGGCATCAGCGCGTCCTTGAGCAGCACGGCCATGGCGCCTGCCGCGCCGATATCGGCGGCGGTGACGGCCTTCCTGTCCCGCGTGTAGCCGACGACGATGTTGCCGAGGCGACGCTCCAGATCGTCCAGGTCCACGGCCAAGCACAGGATCGCCATCACCTCGGAGGCCACGGTGATGTCGAATCCGGCCTCGCGCGGAAAGCCGTTGGCAACGCCGCCCAGCGAACAGACGATCTCGCGCAGTGCGCGGTCATTCATGTCCATCACCCGCCGCCAGGTGATCCGTCGGACATCGAGGCCGAGCTCGTTGCCCCAGTAGACGTGATTGTCGACCATCGCCGACAGCAGGTTGTGGGCGGCCGTTATCGCATGGAAGTCGCCGGTGAAGTGCAGGTTGATGTCCTCCATCGGCACCACCTGGGCATAGCCGCCGCCAGCCGCGCCACCCTTCATGCCGAAGCAGGGGCCGAGCGAAGGCTCACGCAGGCAGATCATCGCCTTGCGGCCGATGCGGTTGAGGCCATCACCGAGACCGACCGTCGTCGTCGTCTTGCCCTCGCCCGCGGGGGTCGGTGTCATCGCCGTGACCAGGATCAGGTGGCCGTCGGGCCGGTCGGCCAGGCTTCGGATGTAGTCCGGCGTAATCTTTGCCTTCCAGGGCCCGTACTGCAGCACTGCGGCGCCCGGTATGCCGATCCGCGCGGCGATGTCGACGATCGGCTCCATCCGTGCCGCGCGGGCGATCTCGATATCGGTCTTCATGGGCTCCCCCTCACGACCCCGATCCGTTCCGGCGCGGACTGTGCACCACCTCGGGGCGTGTCGGCCGGTGCGGACGCGACCTCGACGGCCTCAAATTGCGCCAACGGCGCTGCCGCCATCAGCCGCCGGAGATCATCGCAAGGGAGTCGGCGGCAAGGCGGCGCGAAGGATCTGCGAGATCGAGGATGACGTCGTAGTGGTTGCGGCCGGGGACCTCGAAGGCGTTCACGGGAAAGCCGCGTGCCGCCCAGGCCGCAGCGTAGTCGCGGCTCTGGCGCTTAAACTCGGAGGTCTCGGCGTCGCCCCAGGCGACGATGAGCGGACAGCCATTCTCCGGCAGATGCAGCATGGGGCTGTTGCGCGCCGCGGCCTCGACATCGAGCCGCAACCAGACGTTGGGTTCGCCGAGACGCACCGGTTCGAGGTCGTAGAGGCCGCTGACCGCGATGCCGCCCTTGATGACATTCTCGGGCACGCCGAACGCCTCGTGCCAGCCGCAAGACACCAGCATTCCCGTCAGGTGGGCGCCGGCAGAGTGGCCGCCCACGAAGATGCGGTCCGGGTCGATCCCGAACTCGTCGCCGTTGCGGTGGAGCCAGGCAATTGCGGCGCGGCATTCTCGCACGATCTCGTCGAGGCTGGCGCCCGGCGCGAGCGCGTAGGAGAGGGCGGCCAGCGCGACGCCCGACTCGGTGAAGCATCGCGCCATGAAGGAGGATTCGTCCTTTGTGAGGACCCGCCAGTAGCCGCCATGAATGTAGACGAAGATCGGCGCGCCGACACCGGCGGGGAAGATGTCCATTACCTCGGGCTCGCTCGGACCGTATGCGACATCGAGATGGCAGGGCAGCGTCGCGCGCATCTCGGCCGACTGCGCCGCATAGCGCTCCAGATAGGGATCGAGCGAGGCCACCGTGTTGCGCGGGGCGTACTCGCGGTCGAGGGTGGCGCGGTCCATGCCACGATAGATCGCCGTCACAGCTGTCAGACTCCCAGATAGCGGTGGGCGACGTGAGGATCGGCGTCGAGGTCGGCCGTCGTCCCGGACCAGACCACGCGGCCCTTCTCCATGATGAAATGCCGGTCGGCGATGCGCTTCAGCGCCGACAGGTTCTTGTCGATGAGCAGGATCGACTGGCCATCGCGCTTCAGGCGCTCGATCACGCTCCAGATCTCCTCGCGGATCAGCGGCGCCAGACCCTCCGTCGCCTCGTCAAGGATCAAGAGCCTCGGATTGGTCATCAGTGCACGCCCGATCGCCAGCATCTGCTGCTCGCCACCCGACAGCGACGAACCGCGCTGCGACTGCCGCTCACCAAGCCGCGGGAACAGACCGAAGACGCGGTCGAGCGTCCACGGGTCCGGCCGCCGGGACCGATTCGCGGCGGTCGCGACCAGGTTCTCGCGCACGCTGAGGGTGGGAAAGATCTGCCGTCCCTCCGGCACCAGGCCGATGCCGAGCCGACCGATGCGGTAGGACTTCCAGCCGGCAACATCGGTCCCCTCGAAGACGACGCGGCCACGACGCGGCGGCGTCAGCCCGAGGATCGAGCGTACCGTGGTGGTCTTGCCCATCCCGTTGCGCCCCATCAGCGTCACCACCTCGCCGACGCCGAGTTCGAGATCGACGCCGAACAGCACCTGGCTGTGGCCGTAGAAGGTCTCGACGCCGGACAGGCGCAGCATCACGCAGCCTCCTCGCCGAGATAGGCCTCGCGCACTGCAGGATCGGCCCGGATCTCTGCGGGGCGGCCGCTGGCGATCGCCCGGCCGTAGACCAGTACCGTCACGCGGTCCGCGAGCGCGAACACGGCGTCCATGTCGTGCTCGATCAGCAGCATCGTGACCTTGCCACGCAGGCCGGACAGTACCTCGATCACGAAGGCGCTCTCGTCGGGCCCCATTCCCGCCATCGGCTCGTCGAGCAGCACCAGGCGGGGCTTCAGGGCCATCGCCATGGCGAGCTCGAGACGCCGCTGCTGGCCGTGTGACAGGGCCCGCGCCGGCCGGTCGGCCTGATCCGCGAGCCGGACGGTCTCGAGTGCCGCCAGCGCCTCGGCATTGAGCGAGGCATCGCGCGCCACCGGCCGGAAGAAATGGAAGCTGTGGCCGGTACGCGACTGTGCGGCCAGCGCGACATTGGCCAGAACCGAGAAATCCGGGAAGATCGAGGTGATCTGGAACGATCGAACCAGCCCCAGATGCGGCCGCCGGTAGCCTGGCACGGCGGTTATGTCCATGCCGTCGAACAGGATGCGCCCGGAGTCGGGAGTCATTTCCCCCGACAGCTGATTGATGAGCGTCGTCTTCCCGGCGCCATTGGGCCCGATCAGGGCGTGGATCTCGCCCTCCGTGACCTCGAGGTCGAGCCCGTCGGTCGCCCGCAACGCGCCAAACGACTTGCAAAGGGCCTCCACCTTCAGCAGCGGCGCCTCAATGGCCATCGCCGTGCCTCCGGGCAAACAGCATGCCGTAGATGCCGCGCCGGGCGAACAGGACGAACACGATCAGCATCGGCCCAAACACCACGCGCCAATGATCCTTGAGCAGTTCGAAGCCCATGTCGCCGAACACGACCGGCAGGAACTCCTCGATGGCAAGAAACGCGCCGGCACCGAGGATCGGGCCGGTCAGCGTGCCGATGCCGCCGAGGATCACCATGATCAGGATGTCGCCGGATTTGGTCCAGTGGAGCATGTCCGGCGATACGAAGCGGGTGTGATTGGCGAGCAGCGCGCCGGCCAGGCCCGCGCCCGCCCCGGCAATGACGAAGGCGACGAGCTTGTAGCGGTAAACCGGAAAGCCGAGCATCACCATCCGCCGCTCGTTCTGTCGGATACCCTGCAGCAGCCGCCCGAAACGCGAGGCGACGATCGCCCGGCACAGCAGCACGAATCCCGTCAGCGCGGCCAGCGCCACGAAATAGAAGGTGCGATCGTCGTCGATACCGATCCCGGGCAATTCGCTGCGGCCCGCGAACATGAACAGCCCGTCGTCGCCGCCATATCGCTGCAGGGACACGAACAGGAAGAACAGCATCTGCGCAAAGGCCAGCGTGATCATGATGAAGTAGACGCCTGACGTTCGCAGCGACAGGGCGCCGATGGCGAGAGCGGCCAAGGCCGAGACGAGGATCGCGAGCGGCCAGACCAACGGCGCGTAGGTGGTGCCCGGCAGGCCCAACAGGTCCGATCCGTCATAGGCGTGAAAGGACAGGATCGCGACCACATAGGCGCCGACGCCGAGATAGGCGGCATGGCCGAAACTGACCAGACCGCAATAGCCGAGGATCAGATCCAGGCTGACGGCGGCGATCGCCAGGATCAGGATTCGGGTCAGCGTCGAGGTCATGTAGGCGTTGCCCGTCGCCTCGGCGAGGAACGGGAAGGCGATCAGCAGGATGAGGCCCCCGATCAGCAACGGCCGTTCCCAGGACGCCGGCATGTCAGCGCACCGCCACGGGAAACAGCCCGCTCGGCCGCATCACCAGCACGACGGCCATCAGCAGGTAGACCATCATCGAGGCAAGCCCTGCACCCACACCGTCCGCTTCGGCCGGGGGCATGAACAGCTTCAGCATGTCGGGCACGAAGGCGCGGCCCAGGGTATCGACAACGCCGACCAGCACCGCGCCGACCAGCGCGCCGCGGATCGACCCGATGCCGCCGATGACGATCACCACGAAGGCGAGGATGAGGATCTGTTCGCCCATGCCGACCTGAACGGATACGAGCGGACCGGCCATCGCGCCCGCGAACCCCGCGAAGACGGCACCGGCCGCGAACAGGGCGGTGTAGAGCAGGGCGATGTCGACGCCGAGCGCGCCGACCATCTCCCGGTTCGTCGATCCTGCGCGGATCAGCATTCCGATCCGGGTCCGCGCGATGATCAGCCACATCAGGAGCGCCACCAGAACGCCGGCGACGATGATCGCGATCCGGTAGACCGGGTAGGGGACGCCGGGAATGATCTCGATCGAACCGCTCAGAGCCGGCGGAACATTCAGGAACAGGGGAGTGCGCCCCCAGACCATCGTGACCGCCTCGTTGATGAACAAGATCAGCCCGAATGTCGCCAGCACCTGGTCGAGATGATCGCGCGGATAGAGCCGGCGGATGACGATCACCTCGATCAGGATGCCCGCCAGAGCGGTTGCGGGCAGCGCGGCCAGGAGGCCGAGGGCGAATGACCCCGTCATCCGCGTGACCGTCGCCGCGACATAGGCGCCAATCATGAACAGCGATCCGTGGGCGAGATTGATGACGCCCATGATGCCGAAGATGAGGGTCAACCCCGCCGCGACGAGGAACAGGAAGATGCCGAGTTGCAACCCGTTGAGGGTCTGCTCGATGAACAGCAGCATGGGTCGGCGTCTCCCCCCGGAACGTCCCCGTCTCGACCGGACGCGGACGGCCGCCACGGGCCGCCCGCGCGCCTCGGAGCGTCGGTCAGTTCATCGCGCACTGATCGGCATAGGCATCGACCAGATCCTCGGCGATCACGCCGGTGGTCACCAGGTGGAGCTTGCCGTCATCGCCCTTCTCGACCTTGATCGAGTACCAGGTGTTGATCGGATGGTTGTTCTTGCCGAACTTGAAGTCGCCGCGGGTCGACTCGAAGTCGCCGGCCTTGATGCCCGCCCGGAAAGCGTCCTTGTCGGCCTTGATCTTGCCGCCCGAGGCCTTGAGGCCCGCGGCGATCGCCTTGGCGGTGTCGTAGCCCTGCGCGGCATACGGCGTGGGTTCGCGGCCATACTTTGCCCGGAAGCCCTCGACGAAGCGCTTGTTCACGGCGTTGTCGAGGTCGATGTTCCAGTGGCTCGAGGTCGCGACCCCGATCGAGCCGTCGCCGACCGCCTCCATGATGCGTTGCTCGAGGCTCGGCGCCGAGACGATCAGCGGGATGGAGTCCTTGAGGCCGGCCTGGTCATACTGCTTCATGAAGTTGATCCCCATGCCGCCGGGCAGGAAGTAGAACACCATCTCCGGGTTGGCGGCACGGATCTTGGCGATCTCGGCAGCATAATCGGTCTGGCCAAGCTGGGTATAGATCTCGTCGACGATCTGGCCCTTGAAGTAGCGCTTGAAGCCGGCGATGGCATCCTTGCCAGCCTGATAGTTGGGAGCGAGCACGACGGCCGACTTCTTGCCCGCCTTTTCCGCAGCGATGCCGGCGGCCTCGTGCAGGTTGTCGTTCTGCCAGGAGATGACGAAATAGTCCTCGTGGCACTTCTCGCCGGCAAAGGTTGACGGCGCCGCGTTCGGCGACACGTAGAACAGGCCCGCCCCGAGCGTCATCGGCGCGACAACCGGCGCGATATTGGAGAAGATGACGCCGGTGATCAGCTCGACACCATCGCGCTTGATCATGCGGTCGGCGATCTGCTGGGCGGTCTCCGGCTTCAGGCCATCGTCCTCGACGATCAGCGAGACGTCCGCACCGCCGAGCTTGCCGCCCTCCTCGTCCATCGCCAGCAGGAAGCCATCGCGAACGTCCTCGCCGAGATAGCCCGCAGGGCCGGACAGGGTGGTGATCATGCCGATTTTGACCGGATCGGCCATTGCCGGCGCGGTGGCGACGGCCACTCCGAAGCCGATCGCGGCGAGCGAGAGTCGTACTGCCATCTTGCATGCTCCCATTGGTCTTATGCTGTACCCCTGGCGACGGCTGCGCGCCGACGCCGATTTTATTTTAGGCTTAAACTGTCGCGGTTCGGGCACCGCTGTCAATTGTTGCGGTGGCCTCGATTCCGAAGAACGCTGCCGCATTCAAGCCGAGTATCTTGCGCCGATCCTCCGTGGTCAGTCCCTCCGCGGTCCGCACCAGCCTGCCCATGGACTGCTCGCCGAGCGGGAAGGGATAGTCGGTGCCGAACATTATCCGGTCCGCGCCCATCACGTCGACCAGCAGCTTGAGCGAGCGCGGGTCGAAGACGGCCGAATCCACGAAGAAGCGGTCGAGATAGGTCGACGGTGGCCTTGGACAGTCCTTGCGCACCAGATCGCGATGATGCCAGGCGTTGTCGGCGCGCCCCAGCAGATAGGCGAAGCTTCCGCCGCCATGCACGAAGCACAGTTTGAGTGAGCGCGGCAGCCGCTCGAAGGCCCCCGACAGGATCAGCGACAGAATCGACAGCTGTGTCTCGGCCGGCATCGCTACCAGCCATTGCAGCATCCAGCGCGACATCCGCTGGCCGCCGAACATGTCCCAGGGATGCACCAGCACCGGCGCACCGATCGCCGCGCAATGGCTGAGGAAGGTGATCAGGCCCTCGTCGTCGAGATCGCGGTCGCCGACATGGTTGCCGATCTGGACGCCGAGATGCCCGTCGTCGATCGCCCGCTCGACCTCGCGGCAGGCGAGGTCGGTATCCTGCAGCGGCACCTGCGCCAGGGCGGCCAGCCGCCGCGGCGCGCAGGCGACGAGTTCGAGCGCGGCATCGTTGAACATCCGCGCGCAGTCGGCGGCCTCCTGCGGCTTGCGCATGTAGCCGAACAGCACCGGCGTCGCGCAGAAGATCTGCAGGTCGATGCCATCGCGATCCATCTCTTCGATCCGCTTGTCGGCGTCCCAGCAGGCCGAATACACCGGGCGGAACTCGCGGTCGCCGACCATCACCATCGCGCGGCCGTCGCCCAGATGTTTCATCCACGGCCAGTCCGGCGTGCCGAACCGCTCGGCCAGATCGGGCCACTCCCGCGGCAAGAAGTGGCTGTGCATGTCAATGACGGTCATGGGGTGGCCTGTCGTGACTGCACTGGTAGCGGACCTGCGACTGCGTCATCCCGGCCGTCTCACAACGACGGGCCGGGATCGTGGCGGCTTTGTCGCTCGCTCCCTCCCGAGCCCGGGGCGCGACAGTGCCCTCCGCGATGAGGGAGTGGCGAAGCGGCGACCACCACGTCAGATCTCCGCCCAGCCCTCGGGCGGCGTCTTGCCGGGATGGATCGCGCCGCAGTTCGGGCAGGTGCGTGCCGCCTCGTCGGCGTAGAAGGCCTCGTAGAGCGGCGGCAGGTCCTCGACGATGTCCTTGACCTCGACCTCGACGCGGTGGACGAGCGCGCCGCACGCGAAGCAGTACCACTCGAAGCCGTCCTTCATGTCGGGGGTGCGGGGGCTTTCCACCACGAGGCCGATCGACCCGGTCTGCGGACGCTGCGGCGAATGGCGGACATGCGCGGGCAGCATGAACACCTCGCCCTCGCGGATCGGCACGTCATAGATCCGCCCGCCCTCGGCGACCTTCAGGATCATGTCCCCCTTGAGCTGGTAGAAGAACTCCTCGACCGGGTCATCGTGGAAGTCGGCCCGGCGGTTCGGCCCGCCGACGATCATCACGATCATGTTGGTCTTGTTGTCGAACAGGTGCTTGTTGCCGACCGGCGGCTTCAGCAGATGCTCGTTCTCCCGGATCCAGGCTTGGAAATTGAAGGGTTTCAGCGCGGGATGCACGTTCATGGCTCGTCCCTCGTGGCAGCTGGGGCGGGATGCGGGCGCGGCTTGTAGGCTGTAGCCTTGAGCTCGACCAGCAGGTTGGGATGGGCGAGCTGGTGGACGGCAACCGTCGCCCGCGACGGGCCCGAATAGTCGAAATACTCGGCGTAGGCTTCGTTGAAGCCGCCGAAGTCGTTCATGCTGACCAAATAGGCGGTGATCTCGACGATGTCCTCGAGCCCGGCCCCCTCGGCGGCGAGGATGTCGCGGATGTTCTCGATCACCGCACGTGTCTGTACGCGGATGTCGAGCCGGCGGGTGCCCATCTCGTCCTCCTCGGCGCCCGCAATGGAATTGTCGGGCCGCCGGGCGGTGGTTCCCGAGACGAACAGGAAATCACCGGCCCGCTTGACATGCGGATAGCGGCCGCGGGGCCGGGGTTTGCCAGGTATCAGACGTCCGGCGGATGCCTCGCTCATGACCGTTGCCGATATCTGCGCTGGGCGACCGCCGGCACTCGTCCGACAGGGCCGACCGAGCGAAAGGATGACACCGACCGATATGCCGGAACAGTGAATTTATTCGATCTGGATATTCATTCCATGAATATCACGTCACCACGCCGTTCCTCCCGGATCGCGGCGGCGACCGCCCGCAGCTCATCCAGCATCGCGGCCGCGGCGGGACTGGTCGGCCCGGTCGCGCGCAGGCTGACGCCAACTGGCCCGGACGCCTGCCACAGCTGCAGCGGGAGCCGCACCAGCCGCCCGTCGAGCAGGTCGCGGCGAACGACCTGATGCGGCCAGACGGAGATCGCGTCGGTCTCCATGGCGAGGTGGCGGTTGGTCAGCACGGAGACGGATTCGATACGGGCTGCCGGGGGCTCCAGACCCTCGTCGTGAAAGGCCTTCTCGAGCTGCCGGCGCAGGGTCGTTTCCGGCCGTGGCAGGATGAAGTCCCACGCGAGCGTATCCTTCAGCGTCAGGTCCGGTCGGCCGAGGATCGGATGCCCGGGCCGGACCGTGAGGCAGGTGATCTCGTCATAGAGAATCTCCTGACGAAGCGCCGTGCGCTCCCGGAATTCCGACAGTCGTCCGACGACCAGATCGAGCTGGCCGATCCGCAATGCAGGCATCAGCACGTCGTTGGTGCCCTCGACCACCTGCACCGAAACTCCTGGCCGGGTCCGCCGCAACCGCGCGATTGCCTCGGGCAGGAGCCGGGCCGATGCGGCCAGCAGCGAGCCGACCGAAACGCGCCCGCCGCGTCCTTCCTTGAGATCGCTGACTTCCTCGGCGGCGTGGCGCAGCTCTGCCAGCACCAGACGGGCGCGCCGGCACACCGCCTCGCCGATGGCCGTCGGCACGACGCCCCGGTTGGTGCGCGTGAACAAGGCCGCCCCGAGAACCTGTTCGGCCTCCTTCAGTGCCTTCGTCGCGGTCGGTTGCGTGACGTTGAGGCTCTGTGCCGCGAGCCGAATGGACCCGTGCTCGCCGATTGCGGCGATCACACGGAGCTGGCGAAGCGAGATGCGGCTGGCGAGGTCACGGGAGGATGCACCCATGCCGCGCTCTTTAATTGCATCGGCATGGGTTTGCAATCACGTTGTAGCTTGTCGCAAGTCGTAGCCCTACATCGTCGCGGCAAAACACTCGGCGAAACTGTCGCTGTTCAATCGAAGCAGCTTGACATAAAGGTCAGGCCCCGGCTCGAGCTCGGCGCCCAGGGGATCGAGCGTGCCGGTACGGGCCGCCGTGCCTTCCACGATCACATTCACCAGCCTGGGCGGGAACTGCGGCTCGGCGAAGATGCAGACCCGCTCGAACCGGCCGATCAGCTCGCGAAGTTCGCCGAGTCGTCGGGCGCTCGGCTGCTGTTCCGGATTCACGGTGATCGCGCCCTGACCATCGAGGCCAAATCGGGCGTCGAAGTACCGGAAAGCTTCGTGCATCGTCAGATAGGGGACGTCCCGATAGGGCGACAGCCGCTCGGCGATGTCGTGTTCGAGCTCGTGCAGGCGTTCGATCAGCGCCTCCGCGTTGGCACGGTAACTGTCTGCATGCTCCGGGTCCGCGTCGGCCAGCGTCGCGGCAATGTGCCGGACCATCGCCACCGCATTGCGCGGATCGAGCCAGACATGCGGGTCGGCGCCTTCATGATGGTGATCGGCATGCGCGGCCTCGCCGTGGCCATGCCCGTCGCCATGACCGTGCCCGTGATTGTGCTCGTGATCGTGCCCATGCTCGTCGTGGTCATGGCCATGGTCGTCGCCGTGGTCATGGCGCCCCGCCCCGTGATCCTCATCGTCTTCGTCGTATTGCAGCACGGTCAGGCCAGGGCTCTCGATCAGCGCGACACTTCGCGCGTTGGCCCCGAGATTGGCGATCGGCTGGGCCAGAAACGTTTCCAGTTCCTCTCCGATCCAGAACACGATCGAGGCGCGCGACAGGGCGGCTGCCTCCGACGGTTTCATGGCGTAGGTGTGGGGCGAATCGGCCCCTGCGACGAGCAGCGAGGGTGTGCCGAGGTCGCCCATCACCGCGGCGACGAGCGAGTGCACCGGCTTGATCGAGGCAACGACCTCAGGCCCATCGGCATTTGCTGCCGGCGCCAAGGCGGCGATCAGCAAGGCAGGAAGGATCAATCGGGCGTGTCGACGGGGCATGTGAAACTCCGGATGCGGCCAGCACGGGATGATGTTATAGTATTGCATATGTTACTGTATAACAACCCATGATCCAGTCCGGCCGCCCGGTGTCCGCGCAACTCCGCATGAACAGCCCCCTGCCACATGGCCCGCTCGTCGCCTGCCGGAATCTCGGCGTCAGGCGGGATTCCCGTTGGCTCGTCCGTGGCGTCGATCTGGAGGTCGGCACGGGCGAGATCGTTTCGATCGTCGGTCCCAATGGCGGCGGCAAGACGACCCTCATCAAGGCTCTCATCGGTATCGAGCGAATCAATGCCGGTAGCGTTGAGCGGCGGCCGGGCCTGCGGATCGGTTATGTGCCGCAACGTCTCGCCATCGACCGGACCATGCCGCTCACCGTGTCGCGCCTGATGACGCTGGTCCGCCGCGCCAGCCCGGAAGCCGTCTCGGCCGCGCTCGCCCGGACCGGGGTAGACCACCTGACCGGAAGGCCGGTACAGGTGCTGTCGGGGGGCGAGATGCAGCGCGTACTGATCGCACGGGCGTTGCTCGGCTCTCCGGACCTGCTCGTCCTCGACGAACCGGTGCAGAGTGTCGACTTCTCCGGTCAGCTCGATCTCTACCAGCTGATCGCCGGGCTGCGCGACAGCCTCGGCTGCGGTGTGCTGATGGTCAGCCACGATCTCCACGTCGTCATGCGCGCGACCGACCGCGTGCTCTGTCTTGCCGGTCACGTGTGCTGTACCGGCGTGCCGCGCGACGTCTCGCGCAACCCCGAATATCTGCGGATGTTCGGACCGGGGGCTGCTGACGCGCTGGCGGTCTATCCGCACAGCCACGATCATCGCCACGATCCGTCCGGCGCCGTGATCGAGGCTGATCGGCACCACCATCACCACCACGACGATGAGCATGACGGCCGCCACGCCGACGACGGTCCGACCTCGGCCGGCGATCGCGCGGCGGCACCTGACCGACCGGCAAGGGAGCGGCTTGATGCTGGATGACTTCTTCCTGCGCGCGATGCTCGCCGGCATCGGCGTCGCGCTGGTCGCCTGTCCGCTCGGGTGCTTCATCGTCTGGCGACGCATGGCCTATTTCGGCGACACCACTGCTCATGCTGCGCTGCTCGGCGTCGCGCTCGGCATTGCGCTCGGCGCTGGTCCGACGGCCGGCGTCTTTGCGGTGACGCTTCTCGTCGCACTCCTGCTCGTTGGACTGTTGCGCGCTGTCAGGGTCGCGGCCGATACGCTGCTCGGCATCCTCTCGCATGCGGCACTGTCGATCGGCCTCGTCGTTATCGGTTTCATGACCTGGGTCAGGATCGACCTCATGGGCTACCTGTTCGGAGACGTCCTGGCGGTCGGACCCGCCGATGTCTACACGATCGGCATCGGAGCCGTGGCCGTGCTTGCGGTGCTGACGGCCGTTTGGCGGCCGCTGGTGGCGGCCACAGTCGATCGGGATCTCGCACGTGCGGAGGGCGTCAATGTCGGCCTCGTCGAGATTGTCTATGTCGTGCTGCTCGCCGTGGTCGTCGCGATTGCCATGAAGATCGTCGGGATCCTGCTGGTCACATCGCTGCTGATCATTCCGGCCGCTGCCAGCCGGGCGTTCGCCGCGACGCCGGAGCGCATGGCGGTCGGCGCCGCGGCGATCGGGGTTCTCGCGGTCGTTGCGGGGCTGAATGCCTCGTGGATCGCCGACACGCCGGCCGGTCCCTCCATCGTGACCGCGGCGTTCGCCCTGTTCCTGATCTCGCTCGTAGCCGCCGGCCTGCGCGACGGTCTGCGCCGCCGCGCGGCCGGTTGACCCGGACCGCCGTGGCGGGCAAGGACGGTTCTCCCGTACATCTGGAGCCGCCGATGGTCTCGCGTCGCCTGCGCATCCTGGGTCTGGTTCTGGCGGGCTGTACAGCCGCGGCCACCAGCCTGCACTGCGAGCCTCTGCGTATCCAGGTCTTCGACGGGCCCGACTCGGTCGCCATGACTGGCCTCAAGGCATTCGCCGACGATCTTCGCGCGGCATCTGGCGGCGAAATCGACATCGAGATCGTCGCCCCGGCGCGCCTGGCGGCGCCCGACCAGACACTCGATGCGATGGCATCCGGCCTTCTCGACGGACATTATGCCTCGCCGGCCTATTTCGCAGCGAGAGACCCGGCATTCGCTCTCCTCGGCGACACGCTGGCGCTCTATCCCGATGCCGACACGCGCGACCGCTGGATCAGCGAGGGCGGCGGCCTGGAGCTCGGGCGCGAGATCTATGCCCGGCACGGCGCCCGCCTGGTGACCTTCGTCCACTGGCCGGAGGAGTGGCTGGTGATGATCCGTCCGGCCAGCATTCTGGCCGATCTCGCCGGCCGCCGGATCAGGGCTTCGCGCGGTCCTGTCGGCGATCTGCTCGATCGCGCCGGCGTCACACTCGTCCAGCTCGGCGGCCGCGACACCGTGCAGGCGCTCGAGGCCGGGCGCATCGACGGCGCCGACTGGTCGACGCTCGCCGCCAATCTTGCTGCCGGCCTGTATCGCGAGGGTCGGTTCGCGGTGCGGGCGGGGCATTCCATGCCGCTCCTCGACCTGACCGTCTCGGCCTCGACCTGGGAGCGCCTGTCGCCTGCCGCGCGCGATCTGTTCGAGCGCAAGGCGGCCGAGTTCGCCGCCCGCCAGCGGCAGGGGTTCCGGGCTGCGGAGGTTGCCGCCCGCAGCGAGGTTGCCCGTCGCGGCGCCGTCCTCCTGGAGATGTCGAAAGCCTCGCGCGAACGGTTGCGTCGGCTCTCGCTGTCGGTGTTCGACGCGTGGGCAACCCGTTCAGCCGATGCTGCCGCGGTGGCCGCCAGCCATCGCGCCTTCCTTGAGCGTCTGGGACTGGTCGAAGCCTCGGCTACGCCCAACACGGGCTCAGACTGATGCACCCTGTCCGGATCCGTCCCGGCGTCCCTGATCGACATAGAGCAGGCGCGCCTGAGCATTGGCCTTGAAACGATTGGCTGCGCACCAGCGCGCGAAGTCCCTGGGATCGATGACCGCGCGGACGGCCTGGAGACCGTTCTCCCGGAGCCTCTGTTCCAGGGTCTCGGCCTTGTAGCGCCATCTGTCGTAGGACCGCGGCAGATGCCCGGCATCCGTCATGATCGCCAGGATGCGTTCGTAATCGCGTCGCCGATACCAGGGTATGCCGACGGGGCCGGCCGCGTCGCGCGACATCTGAAGGGTTCCATCCAAGCTCACCGCGCCGCGAATTTGGACATTGGTTGCCGGCTTACGCAACGCCTGTTTGCCAGACCTGTGCAGAACCGGTGGATAACCGCTGGAATCGGCCGAGCGCAAATTGCCGATGGCGCTTGATTCCCGACCGGGCAGAGGGTCTAACCGGGACCACCCGCCAAGGAGTTCCCATGCCAGCGCCGCTCATCGCTCCCTCGATCCTGACCGCCGATTTCGCCCGGCTGGGCGAGGAGGTCCGCGACCTCGTCGCGGCCGGCGCCGACTGGATCCACGTCGACGTGATGGACGGACACTTCGTACCGAACATCACCTTCGGTCCACTCGCGGTCAAGGCGCTGCGGCCAGTCACCGACCGCACGCTGGACGTTCATCTGATGATCGCCCCGGTCGATCCCTATCTGGCCGCCTTCGCCGACGCCGGTGCCGACATCATCACGATCCACGCCGAGGCCGGTCCGCACCTCGAGCGCTCGCTGCGTGCAATCCGCGATCTCGGCTGCCGGGCAGGAGTGTCGCTCAATCCCGCCACCCACGAAAGCGCGCTCGACTATGTGATCGACTCGGTCGACCTGGTACTGGTGATGACCGTCAATCCCGGCTTCGGCGGCCAGTCGTTCCTGCCCGCGATGCTGCCCAAGATCCGGCGGATCCGCGAGATGATCGGCGATCGCGACATCCGCCTCGAGGTCGATGGTGGTGTGTCGCCGGAGACCGCCGGAGCGGTCGTGGCAGCCGGCGCCGACGTGCTCGTTGCGGGGTCGGCTGTCCTGCGCGGGCAGGGAATCGCCAGCTACCGGGCCAATATAGAGGCCATCCGCCGCGCCGCTGCGGCCGGTTAGCCCGCGGTGGATGTCCGGCGCGCCCTGATCGCGTCGAGAGGGGCGGTGGCGAGCACCACACCGGCCATCACCAGGATGAAGCCGGCCGCGTGATAGGCGTGGAATGACTCGCCGAGAAAGATCGCTGCGAACGAAACGCCATAGACCGGGAGGAAGTAGAGGAATACCGAGGTGATTGACGGCCCGACGATCTTGACGCCGTACTGGTAGGCCAGGAACGGCAGGACGGATGACAGTACGGCGAGGCCGAGAATGCTCGTCCACGCAGCGGCGGAGGACGGCAGCCGGCCAGTGCCGACGAGTTCGTATGCCATGAAGGGCAGGAGCATCAGCGCCCCTGCCGACGAGATCGCAAAGAACAGTGGCACCGTCGGTAGCGTCCGGAATACCGGCCGCTTGAGAATCACCGAATAAACGGCCCAGGCAAAGGCGGCGAGCGCGATTCCGAGATCGCCTATGTTGAGCTCGAGCGCCAGCAGGCGGGCAAGCTCGCCGCGCAGCACGATCATCGCAACGCCCAGCACCGCGAGCACGATGCCGACGACCTGACGCAGCACGATCTTCTGGCCGCGAAAGATTGCCTCGAGCAGGAGCACGAACACCGGCGAGGAGGTATAGATCAACGTGCCGTTGGTCGCCGTAGTCGACGTCAGCGACAGATAGACTCCACCGCCACAGACGACCATGCCGAGGAAACCGAGGAGGGCAATCAGCCGCCATTGCTCAAGCAGCGCCGCCCGGTGCAGGCGTATGCCCCGCCAGGCGAAGGGCAGCAGGATCAGGCTCGCCAGTACCCAGCGCCAGAAAGCCAGCGTCCACGGCTCGACCGTGGCAACCGCCGCGCGCCCGATGACGATGTTGGTTGAGAAGAACATCGGCATAAGGACGAGAACGAGATAGGCACGGGCGCGGTCCGACACGAAGGTATCCCGGTTGGAGCATGGCTTGCTGGCACGGTTCGGCCGCCAGTGTGGGCCACCCTCGCGGCACGGGTCAGCCCGAACCGCTCATGATGGCCATGCTTCTATTGCATGACGAGCTGTTGCCCTTGGCTCGGGACGGCACGGCAATCGACGCCGCGCCCGACCAGCACCGCACAGAGCTGCACCGCATCGGCAGCGTTCTGGAAAGGCCCAGCCAGCAGGCGAAGCCTGAGGCCGCCATCCTGCTCGGCAATGGCGACCGCCGGCTCGAGCCCGCCGATCAGCGGACGGTTCTCCCGCGAAAGGCGCCGCCACAGCTCGCGAATCTCGCTCATCGTCTCGCCCGAACCGATCTCGACGGCGAAGCGGGTGCGCGAGATTTCCGTCGGCACGCTGCGCGCGTCCGGATGCGCCAGACTGACCAGCTCCTCGTGGATATCGCTCTGCGACGGGGCGGCGGCCGGATCATCCGATCTCGTGTCGAGCGGCAGCGGCTGGAAGCCTACCCGGACATCTGCCGCGGGCGTGCGTGCACCGGGTTCCTCCGGCGCCGACGGCCCGCGCGCGGCAGGATCGGCGGCAGGCGCAGCGGGAGCTGGCACCGATCCCGCGGACGCGCCCGCTGACTCCCGCGCTGCGTCGGGAAGCGAGCCGGTCAGCGGACCGATCTCGGATTCCAGCGCCGCAATCTTAATCTGCAGCGCTTCCTTCTCGAGAGCCAGCAGCCGCGTCTCCGAGCGCAGACGGGTGATCTCGGTCGTCATTCGGGTGATTTCGGCCTCGAGGTCGCGCACGCTCACCGCCACGCGCGGCTCGAACAGCATGGCGACGCGCGCGCGCCCGGTCTCGCTCGTTGCGGAATGGATGAGCGCCGCGACGGAGGCGGCTGCCATTGCTCCCCAGATCGCGGTGATGCGGAAGCTGCGGCCCCGGCCGGGCCGTCGCTGCGGCTTGTCCGGTTTGGGTTGAGCCTGTCCCATGAGCCCCTCGAATCGTTAACTAGAGATACGCGATTCTCCTCGTTGTCCGTCGCCAACTCGTTAACGATCCGCTAACCATAGGCCAGCGCCACGGAGCCGTCAGATGAGGTCCCGACCCTGCCATTTCGTCGTGCTCGCCGCCGGCGAGGGCACCCGGATGAAGTCGTCTCTGCCAAAGGTCATGCATGCGGTGGCCGGCCTGCCGATGCTCGGCCATGTCGTTGACGCCGTGCGACGCTACGACCCCGCGGCAAGCCTCGCGGTTGTCGTCGGGCCGCAGATGTCCACCGTCGAGGCGCTCGTCCGCGAGAGGTGCCCGCAGGCGACGCTCCACCTGCAGACCGAACGCCGGGGAACCGCGCACGCCGTCCTGGCAGCGCGCACGAGCATTCCGACCGATCGCGACGTCATCGTCCTCTACGGGGACGCGCCGCTGATCCTGCCGGACAGCCTCGATCGCCTCCGCCGGCTCGTCGCAGACGGGGCTGACCTTGCGGTGCTCGGGTTCGACGCCGCCGACCCGACCGGGTACGGCCGGCTGATCCTCGACAGCGACAGGCTTGTCGCGATCCGCGAACACCGTGATGCTTCGGATGAGGAAAGGCGGATAACTTTATGCAATTCCGGGATAATGGCGTTCCGTGCGGGCCTGCTGCCGGGGTTGCTCGATGCGATCGGAACCGCGAATGCGCAGGGCGAGCACTATCTCACCGACGCTGTCGAGCTCGCCGTCGCGCGCGGCCTGACGACGGTGGCAGCCCGTGCCGCCGAGGACGAGGTTCAGGGAGTCAACACGCGAGCCCAGCTCGCGGCCGTCGAGGCCGTCATGCAGGACCGGCTGCGCGCCGCGGCGATGGCCGGTGGGGCCACGCTGATCGCCCCGCAGACGGTGTTCCTCTGCGTTGATACCGAGATCGGGCGGGATGTGGTCATCGAGCCGCACGTGGTGTTCGGTCCACGCGTCAGGGTGGCGGACGGGGCGACGATCCGGGCCTTCTCGCATCTTGAGGGGGCGAGCGTCGGATCTGGTGCGATCGTCGGCCCGTTCGCCCGGCTGCGTCCCGGCGCCTCGATCGCCGAGGGAGCCCATATCGGCAACTTCGTCGAGATCAAGGCGTCTGATATCGGCCCCGGTGCGAAGGTCAATCATCTGACCTATATCGGCGACGCGTCGGTCGGCGCGCGCGCGAACATCGGGGCGGGCACCATCACCTGCAACTACGACGGTTACGGCAAGTACCGCACGACGATCGGCGAGGGCGCCTTCATCGGCTCGAACAGCGCGCTGGTGGCCCCGGTCACCATCGGCGCCCGCGCCTATGTCGCATCGGGAAGCGTCGTGACCGAGAACGTTGCCCCGGATGCTCTCGCGATTGCCCGCGGGCGCCAGTCCGAGAAGCCGGGCTGGGCCGCCGCCTTCCGCAAGCGCCGGTCCGGCGCAGGGGACAAGCCGGGCGGAAGCGGCAGCTGAGCCGTCACGACCGTGACACCTGAAGGGTCACAGTCGGCAATGAACTGTGAACTGCCGGCTACCCGGGGACAGGTTATCTAGCTGGCTCGGGGAACCGCCAGGGAGGTCTGAGACGCATGTGCGGCATCGTGGGCATTCTCGGCAAGCAGCCGGTGGCATTCGACATCGTCGAGGCGTTGCGACGGCTCGAGTACCGAGGCTACGACTCTGCGGGCGTCGCAACGCTCGAGGCAGGACATCTCGAGCGCCGGCGCGCGGAGGGCAAGCTGCGCAACCTGGAGGCACGCCTTCGCGCAAGTCCACTCGCCGGACACAGCGGAATCGGCCACACCCGCTGGGCGACCCACGGCGCGCCGACGGAGGACAACGCCCATCCCCATGCGACCGACCGCGTCGCCATCGTCCACAATGGCATCATCGAGAACTTTCGCGAGCTGAAGCAGGAGCTTGCCGCCGACGGGGTCGCCTTCGCCACGCAGACCGATACCGAAATCGTCGCGCATCTGCTGACCAGGGAACTCAAGTCCGGCAGGACCCCGGCCGATGCCGTCAGGGCGACCCTCGGCCGACTTCAGGGCGCCTTCGCGCTCGCCATCCTGTTCGAGGGCGAGGACGACCTCATGATCGGCGCCCGACGCGGCAGCCCGCTGGCGGTCGGCCATGGCGACGGCGAGATGTATCTGGGCTCCGATGCCATCGCACTGGCGCCGTTCACCGACCGCGTCACCTATCTGGAGGACGGCGACTGGGTGGTATTGTCGCGGGGCGGGGTGCAGATATTCGATGCTGCCGGCAACCGGGTTACCCGGCCGATATCCCGCTCGCTCGCCTCCTCGCTGCTGGTCGACAAGGGCAACCACCGCCATTTCATGGCCAAGGAGATCTACGAGCAGCCCGAGGTCCTCAGTCACACGCTGGCGCACTACATCGACATGGCGAGCGGCACGATCAGGCTTCCCGAGGCCGTTCCGGCCGATCTTGCCGCCCTCAAGCGTGTCACCGTCTCCGCCTGTGGGACCGCCTATCTGGCTGGGCTCGTCGGCAAGTACTGGATGGAGAAGTACGCCCGGCTGCCCGTCGACATAGATGTCGCCTCGGAATTCCGGTATCGCGAAGTGCCACTCGATCCGGGAGGGCTCGCGCTCTTCATCTCGCAGTCCGGGGAAACCGCCGATACGCTTGCCTCGCTGCGCTATTGCGCCCAGAACGGGCAGCGCATCCTCTCCATCGTCAACGTGCAGGAATCCTCGATCGCCAGGGAATCGGATGTCGTCTTTCCGACCCTCGGCGGGCCCGAGATCGGCGTGGCATCAACCAAGGCGTTCACCTGCCAGCTCGCGGTGCTCGCCTGCCTCGCCATCGCCGCCGGACGGCAGCGTGGCGTGCTCGGGGAGGATGACGAACGCAAGCTGGTCCGTTCCCTGATCGAGGTTCCCCGGCTGGTCGGCCAGGCGCTGAAGCTCGAGCCACAGATCGAGGATCTCGCCCGCGACCTGTCGCGTGCCCGCGACGTGCTCTATCTCGGTCGCGGCCTGAACTATCCGATCGCGCTCGAGGGCGCGCTGAAGCTCAAGGAAATCTCCTACATCCACGCGGAAGGCTATGCGGCCGGGGAACTCAAGCACGGGCCGATCGCGCTCGTCGACGAGAACGTCCCCGTGATCGTGGTGGCCCCATCCGACCGGCTGTTCGACAAGACCGTCTCGAACATGCAGGAGGTCGCGGCACGCGGCGGACGTATCATCCTGTTGACCGATGCGGCCGGAGCCGAAGCTGCCGGTGACCAGCCGTTCGCCACCTTGGTGTTGCCCGAGATGTATCAGTTCGTGCAGCCGCTGCTCTACGCGATCCCGGTGCAGCTCATAGCCTATCACACGGCGGTATTCATGGGCACGGACGTGGATCAGCCGCGCAATCTCGCCAAGTCGGTAACCGTCGAGTAGCGATATCGCGCGTCCGACGCGTCCTGTCGCGAGATCGGTCTAACCGAGGCTGACTGTCACCTATATTATGCGGCGAGCGGCGGCGTCAGCCGCTCCGTCAGGGATTCGACTCGCATGAAATCGAACGAGGAAGGTGGGCCCGGCGTCCTCACGCCCGACGCGCCGCCGCCGCGTCGCCTGGGCATCGGCATGCGCCTGCGCAACTATTTTCTCACCGGTCTGGTAATCGCCGCGCCGCTGTCGATCACGATCTATATCACCTGGTCGTTCATCGGCTGGGTGGACGCCTGGGTGAAGCCCTGGATTCCCGAGCGCTACAATCCAGACCACTATCTGCCGTTCACCGTCCCGGGATTCGGCCTGATCGTGGCCGTCCTCGCGTTGATCTTCCTGGGCGCGGCAACGGCCAACCTGTTCGGTCGCACCATTGTCGCCTATGGCGAGATGATGCTCGATCGCATGCCGCTCGTCCGCAGCATCTATCGCGGTCTGAAGCAGATCTTCGAGACGGTTCTCTCGCAGACCGGAAATTCCTTCCAGAAGGTCGGCCTCATCGAATATCCCCGCGCCGGCTTGTGGGCGATCGTGTTCGTGGCAACCGAGACCAAGGGCGAACTGGTCCACAAGGCCGGCGGCGAGGAGACGGACCTGCTCAGCGTCTTCCTGCCGACGACGCCCAACCCAACTTCCGGCTTTCTGTTGTTCGTCCCTCGCAAGGACGTGCAGATTCTCGACATGTCGGTGGAGGACGGCGCCAAGCTGGTCATTTCAGGCGGGCTGGTCGCGCCGCCGCATCCCGTCCCGGCCGCGACGAAGGATCGGCGGCGCACCGATCGCCCGGAACTGTCGAAGTCGCCGCAGGGTGAAAACGGACGCCGCAATGCGGCGGAATAGGCAGCAGGCCCTGCTATCCTCCCTCGCTATCCTCCCTCGATGTAGCGCATGGCCGTGTCCTTGCGGAACAGGTAGAGCAGGGTGCGCAGCGCCCGGCCGCGCGGACCCTCCAGCCGGGGATCCCGCTCCAGCGCCAGCCGCGCATCGTCGCGGGCCGCCTCGAGCAGGCCGAGATGCACGCCGGTGCGCACGACGCGAAACTCCGGCATGCCGCTCTGGCGGGTGCCCAGCACCTCGCCGCCGCCGCGCAGCCGCAGATCCTCCTCGGCGATGACAAAACCGTCGTCGGTGTCGCGCAGGATGGCGAGTCGGGCGCGGGCCGTCTCGCCGAGCGGCTGGCCATAGAGCAGCAGACAGCTGGACGCCGCCTGCCCACGCCCCACCCGGCCGCGGAGCTGGTGAAGCTGGGCCAGGCCGAACCGTTCGGCATGTTCGACGATCATGATGCTGGCGTCCGGCACATCGACGCCAACCTCGATCACCGTCGTGGCGACCAGGACCCGCGCCTCGCCACTGACGAACCGGCGCATCGCGGCATCCTTCTCCGCCCCGCTCATGCGGCCGTGAACCAGCGCGACCCGCTCGCCGAACAGCGCCAGCAGCGACTGGTGCCGCGCCTCCGCCGACGTCACATCCAGATCGTCCGACTCCTCGACCAGCGGGCAGACCCAATAGACCTGGGTCCCCGCCTCGACGGCGCGGCGGACGGCGCCGATCACGTCTTCGAGACGGGAGAGCGGCACGACGCGCGTCTCGATCCGCTTGCGGCCGGCGGGTTTCTCGGTCAGCCGCGTGACGTCCATGTCGCCGTAGTGGGTCAGCAGCAGGGTGCGCGGGATCGGCGTCGCCGTCATCACCAGCATGTCAACGCCGTCGCCCTTGGCTGCCAACGCAAGGCGCTGGTGGACGCCGAAGCGGTGCTGCTCGTCGACGACGGCGAGCCCCAGATCGGCGAACGCGACACCGGCCTGGAACAGCGCGTGCGTGCCGACCAGGATGTCGATCTCGCCGGCGGCAAGCGCTGCGAGAATTGGTGCACGTTCCTTGCCCTGCTCGCGGCCGGTGAGGATCGCGACCCGCAGTCCCGCTGCCTCCGCCAGTGGCGCGATCGAGCGGAAGTGCTGGCGTGCGAGCAGCTCCGTCGGGGCCATCAGCGCGGCCTGGGCACCCGTCTCGGCGACACTGGCCATGGCAATGAGACCGACGACCGTCTTGCCGCTGCCGACATCGCCCTGCAGCAGCCGGAGCATCCGCTCCGGCGCCGCCAGGTCGGCCGCGATCTCCTCGATCGCCAGCCGCTGCGAGGTGGTCAGGCTGTAGGGAAGCGCGGCAATGAGGCGGGCGACGCACCTGCCGTCCCCGCGACGCGCCTTGCCGCGGACGCGCCGCTGGCGGGCGCGCACGATCGCCAGCGCGAGCTGGCCAGCCAGCAACTCGTCATAGGCAAGCCGGCTCCAGGCCGCCCCGTCTTCCGCGACATCCTCCGAGCGGGCCGGCCGATGCAGCCGTTCCAGCGCCTCGCGAAACCCTGGCCAGCGCTGACGGGCGAGCCAGGTCCGATCCTGCCATTCCTCCAGCGCCGGCACCCGCTCGACCGCCTGCCAGGCCGCCCTGGAAATCACTCGGTTGCCGAGGCCGGCGGTCGCCGGGTAGACCGGCTCCACCGGCGGCAGCTTCGCAAACTCCGCCGCGCTCAGGATGTGGTCCGGATGGACCATCTGCGGAAAACCGTTGAACTCCTCGACGCGCCCGCTCACCCAGCGTGTCTCGCCAGGCGGCAGCATCCGCTCGATCCATTTGCGGTTGGCATTGAAGAACACCAGGGGCAGTTCACCGGTTGCGTCCTGGCAGACGACCCGATAGGGCGCGCGCTCGCGCCCGTGCGGTGGCGGACGATGGCGGGCAACGACGACTTCGAGCGTCGCGATCGTTCCCGGCTCGAGCCGGTCGACGGTTGGCCGCTGGCGGCGGTCGACGAGGCCACCGGGCAGATGCCATAGAAGATCGACGACCAGCGGCTCGCCGCCATCTTCATCACCCCCGAGCAGCCGACCGAACAGCCCCGACAGGCGCGGACCTATGCCGTTCAGGCTGGACACCGGCGCGAACAGAGGGTTGAGCAGGGCGGGCCGCATGGCGCGAAAGTGTCCCAGCCCATCCGATTAGGCAACGGGTGGGCCGCGGCGCTGGCCGGCGCCGTTTCCGCGCGCTATACCCTGCGGCGCCATGAACATGAGGGACTGCAACGTGACCACACCTGCGGACCGCGACAGCACGCCGGCTGACGAGTCGCGCCGCCGCAAGCTCGGCTTCCGCTGCTGGCATCGCGGCACGCGCGAGATGGATCTCCTGCTGGGCCGGTTCGCCGATGCGAATCTCGCCGCAATGAGCGACGCGGAGGTCGCCGAGCTCGAACGTCTGGTCGAGGCTCCGGATCCGGAACTGTTCGGCTGGATCGCCGGCACCAGGCCCGTCCCCGCCAACTATGACACACCGATGCTGGCCGCCATCAGGGATTTCCATCGCCGGCACCCGGTCTCCGGCGCGATCTGATCACCGTGACCAACTCCGCCCTGGCCCGCACGCGCCTGTTCTCGCCTGCCGTCCTCGAACGGTCGGGCAGGATCACGCTCACCCATGTGCCTGAAGGCTTCGACGCCGTCGTCGCAACCGACATCGCGCGCGCCCGCGCGACGTCGGGCATCGCGCTCGTCTGCATCCTTCGCGATGCCCAGCGGCTGGCCGATTTCCTTCGCGCCGCCGGCTTCTTCGCGCCCGACGTCGAAGTGCTCGAATTCCCGGCCTGGGATTGCCTGCCTTATGACCGTGTCTCACCAAATCCCGGGATTGTCGCCCGCCGCCTCGCCGCGCTGACCCGCATCGCGCATCCTGGCGAACCCCGCCCGACGATCCTCGCCACCACGGTCAACGCTGCGACCCAGCGGGTGCCGAGCCGCGCCTGGATCGCCGCGTCGGGCTGGTCGCTGCGGCCGGGCGCTCGCGCCGACATGGAGGCGATCGTCGCCTGGCTCGTACGCGACGGGTTCGAGCGGACGGGAACGGTGCGCGAGACCGGCGAATTCGCGGTACGTGGCGGCATTCTCGATCTGTTTCCACCGGGCCGGGAGCTGCCGATCCGGCTCGATTTCTTCGGCGACACGCTCGAATCTGTGCGCAGCTTCGACCCCGAGACCCAACGCACCGTCCATCAGGAGCACGGCCTGTCGCTCATCCCGATGAGCGAGCTCAGCCTCGACGATGCGGCGATCCGGCGATTCCGGACAGCCTATGTCGCCCGCTTCGGCGTGCCCTCGGGCGACGATCCGCTCTATGCGGCAGTCAGCGAGGGCAGGCGCCATCAGGGCATGGAGCACTGGCTGCCGCTGTTTCACGACCGGCTCGAAACCCTGTTCGATCATGCCGGCGCCGCACCGGTGCTGCTCGATGCGCTGGCCGGCGAGGCGCGCGTCGAACGCATGACCCAGGTCGCCGACTATCACGCCGCCCGGGTTGAGGCCCTCGAGATGAGCTCGGGCGACGCCGCGCCCTACAAGCCGCTCGACCCGGACGCGCTCTATCTGTCCGAGACGGACTGGTCGGAGGCGCTCGCGGCGCGTGCGGTCGCCGCGCTGACGCCATTCGACGTTCCGGAGACCGAGGCAAGCGGTCCGGTCTTCGATCTGGGCGCACGCGAGGGCCGCAACTTCGCGCCGGAGCGGACCGATGCAGCCGCGAGCCTGTTCGATGCGGCGGCTGCCCACGCGCAGCAGATCGTCAGGTCGGGCCGCCGCCTCGTCGTTGCCTGCTGGAGCGAAGGCTCCCGCGACCGCATGGGCGACATGCTCGCCGACCACGGACTGACGGGGATCCGGACCGTCGCCGACTGGCCCCAGGCACAGTCTCTGCCAGGGGACAGCGTCGCGTTGACCGTGCTTGGCATCGAGCGCGGGTTCGAGGCGCCGTCCTTCGTCGTGATGGGCGAGCAGGACGTGCTCGGCGACCGCTTCGTGAGACCCAAGCGCAAGGGCAGACGCACCGCCGACTTCCTGACCGAGCTGACCAGCCTGTCTCCTGGCGACTACGTGGTGCATGTCGACCACGGCATCGGCCGCTTCGTCGGGCTGAAGACGATCACGGCCGCTGGCGCGCCGCATGAGTGCGTCGAGATCCACTATGCCGGCGGCGACAAGCTGTTCCTGCCGGTCGAGAACATCGAGCTGTTGTCGCGCTACGGCTCCGAGGACGCCCCGGCGCAGCTCGACAAGCTCGGCGGACATGGCTGGCAGGCCCGCAAGGCGAAACTGAAGGAGCGCCTGCGCGAGATGGCGAATGCGCTGATCCGCATCGCCGCCGCCCGGACCATGCGCGACGCGCCGGTCCTGACGCCGCCTCACGGCGCCTTCGAGGAATTCTGCGCACGGTTTCCCTACGAGGAGACGGAGGACCAGGAAGCGGCGATCCGCGCGGTGCTGGACGATCTCGCCGCCGGCCGCCCGATGGACCGACTGGTGTGCGGCGATGTCGGGTTCGGCAAGACCGAGGTGGCGCTGCGTGCAGCCTTCGTTGCCGCGATGTCCGGCCGGCAGGTTGCAGTGGTGGTGCCGACGACGCTGCTCGCCCGCCAGCACTACAAGACCTTCGTCGAACGGTTCCGCGGCTTCCCGGTCAAGATCGGCCAGGCATCACGTCTCGTAAGCGCAAGGGAACTTGCCGAGGTGAAGAAGGGGCTGGCCTCCGGCGATCTCGACATCGTGATCGGCACCCATGCCCTGCTCGGCAAGACGATCAGGTTCCGCGATCTGGCCCTGCTGATCGTCGACGAGGAGCAGCATTTCGGTGTCGCCCACAAGGAACGCCTGAAGGAGCTGCGGGCCGAGGTGCATGTGCTGACACTGACCGCCACGCCGATCCCGCGCACCTTGCAGCTCGCCCTGACCGGCATCAGGGAGCTTTCAATCATCGCGACGCCCCCCATCGACAGGCTTGCCGTTCGAACGTTCGTCACTCCATTCGACGGAGTCGTGCTGCGCGAGGCGATCCTCCGCGAGCACTATCGCGGCGGCCAGACCTTCTTCGTCTGCCCGCGCATCGCCGATCTGGAGGACATGGCATCATTCCTCAGGGATCAGGTACCCGAGGTGAAATTCGCCATCGCGCACGGACAGATGCCGCCGACCCAGCTCGACGACCTGATGGGCGCCTTCTACGATGGCCGTTACGATGTGCTGCTGTCGACGGCAATCGTCGAATCCGGCCTCGACGTGCCGACCGCGAACACGCTGATCGTCCATCGCGCCGACATGTTCGGCCTCGCCCAGCTCTACCAGTTGCGGGGCAGGGTCGGTCGCTCCAAGGCGCGCGCCTATGCCTATTTCGCGGTTCCCGCCCGCAGGAAGCTGACCGCCGGCGCCGAGAAGCGGCTCAAGGTTCTCCAGTCGCTCGACACGCTCGGCGCCGGATTCATGCTCGCCAGCCACGACCTCGACATCCGCGGGGCGGGCAATCTGCTCGGTGAGGAGCAGTCCGGCCACATCAAGGAGGTCGGCTACGAACTCTATCAGGCGATGCTCGAGGAGGCGGTCGCCAGCCTGAAGGAGGGCGGCGAGCCGGCCGAGGGCCAGTGGTCCCCCCAGATCACGCTCGGCACCGCCGTGCTCATACCCGAGCACTACGTGCCCGATCTCGACGTCCGCCTCGGCCTCTACCGGCGGCTGTCGCAGATCGAGGACGAACTGGAGATCGAGGCGTTCGCGGCCGAACTGGCCGACCGTTTCGGGCGGCTGCCGGTCGAGGCGGAGCAGCTTCTCGACGTGGTGCGCGTCAAGCTCCTGTGCCGCGAAGCGGGAATCGACAAGCTCGACGCCGGACCCAAGGGGCTGGTGTTCGGGCTCAGGGGCAACCGCTTCGCCAATCCGCAAGGGCTGGTCAGCTTCATCGCCGATGAAGGGCACCGGGCGAAGATCCGTCCCGACCACACCATCGTGCTGCTGCGCGATTGGGCGACGCCCGAGGATCGCCTGCGTGGCACCACGCACCTGATTCGCCGCATCGCCGCGATCGCCGCGGAAGCGCGCAACGCGGCGTGACTTCGAGGCGAGTGAGTTCGAGGCGAGGTCGCCGGTGATACGCAAACCCGGACCGCCCCCGCGTCATCCCGGACGGCCGCAAGGCCGATCCGGGATCGGGAGGGCAGGGCCGCAGACCGGAGGCGCGGCACGATCCTGGCGCCCGCATCGCTCGGCCGGGACGATGGCGACGCGAACTCCTCAAGAGGTCAGGCGACCCGCGCCTGTTCGCGGAGGGCGCGGTCAATCGACTCGACCAGAACCTCCGGGGGGTGCGCACCCATGACGCCGAAGCGATCGGCAAAGATGAAGCACGGCACGCCGGTGACGCCGATCTTGCGCGCCGTGACGACCTCCCGCTCGACCAGCTCGATGTCCGCGTCTCCTGCGAGAAGCTCCGCCACCAGGTCGCCATCCATGCCGCAGTCCCGGGCAATGCCCGCCAGCGATGTCGGGGTCTCGATGTCGCCGCCCTCGACGAAGTAGCTTCGGAACAGGCGCTCCACCACGGCCTCCTGGCACCCGGCGGTGCCTGCCCAGCGGATCAGCCGGTGCGAATTGATGGTGTTGGGTGTGCGGGTGATGCGGTCGAACGCAAAGTCGATACCGTCCTGCGCAGCCGCTGCGCGAACACGGTCGTGGATCTCCGCCACCCGCTGCGCCCCGCCGAACTTGGCGGCGAGATACTCCGCACGCGCCACGCCGCCCGGCGGAATCGTCGGATCGAGCTGATAGGGACGCCAGCGGATGTCCAACTTGGCGTCCGGACGCATGGCCAACGCCCTCTCCAGCCGCCGCTTGCCAATGTAGCACCAGGGGCAAATCGTGTCGGAAATGATGTCGAGCGTTATCGTGGCCATGGGCTTCGACTCCGGCGGCAGGCTCACCCCCGATCCAGTATGGCGGAAGCAGGCTCTCAGGGCGAGAGCTGGCGCAGCCGGGCACGCTGCAGCTTGCCGTTCGCCGTACGCGGAAGCGCGTCGACGAGCATATAGTCCTTCGGTGTCTTGTAGGCGGCCAGGCGTGTCCGCGCGAAGGCTGACAGGCTGTCCGCGTCGAGCATCGCGCCGGCGGCCGGCACGACGAACGCCCTCAGGATCGACACGCCCGGACGGGCCTCGACCGCAACGACAGCCGCCTCGGCCACGGCCGGATGCGCCTCGAGCGCCGCCTCGATCTCCACCGGCGATACCCGGTAGCCCATCACCTTGACCACGTCGTCGAGGCGGCCGCACGGGTGGATGTAGCCGTCACTGTCCATGACGGCCAGATCGCCCGTGACGAACCAGTCGCCCCGGAACGAGTTCTCGTCCGGACGGTTCCAGTAGCCGATCATCAGGGAGGGATCCGAACGGTGGACCGCCAGCACGCCGGCTTCGCCGATCGCGACGGGCCTGACGCCATCCTCGGGCGGCAAGAGCGCCACCGCGCGACCGCGTTGCGGCCGTCCCGGCGTCCCCGGGCGCGGCCGTCCCGCCGGCGGCATCGAGATGTAGGTCGATATCTCGCTCATGCCGAAGGCCTCGTAGATCCACCGTCCGGTCGCCGTGTACCAGGCCTCGACAAGGTCCGCGCGCAGCGTCTCGCCCGCAGCCACCCCGTGCCGCAGGCTCGGCAGGCTGTCGGAAGACATCTCGCAATACTTCAAGATCTGTCGATAAACGCTGGGTACCGCAGCAAATATCGTGGCGCCGAGTCGGTCGATGAGCTTCGGCCACACCGCAGGGTCATGGTGTCCGGCATGGATCGCGCCCGTTGCTCCGCAGGCCAGCGGATCGAGCAGGCCGACGCCGAGCGTGTAGGTCCAGTTGAGCGAGCCGGCATGCAGCACGATGTCGGTGGCGTCGAGCCCCAGCCAGTCCGCATAGGCCGGCCGCCGTCCCCAGAGCGCGCGGTGCGCATGCAGGACACCCTTCGGGGACCGCGTCGTCCCCGAGGTGTAGACCAGATAGCCCGGATCGTCGGCGGCCGTGTCGGCGAACGGCGCCGGCACGGCTAGCCTGGCGCGCTCCGCAAGCTCCGACGCCAGGATCATCGGCCGCGACCGTGTCGCCGGTCCGACCGCGAGCCCGGGGTCGCAGATCACGAGCCGGACGTCGGCATCGCCGGCCATGAAGTCGATCTCGGCTGCCGTGAGCTGGCTCGACACGGGAATTGGGACGGCGCCGATCGCCGCCGCCGCGAGAAAACCGACGGCGCAATGCGAGGAGTTGCCGAGCCGCAGCATCACGCGGTCACCGCGGCCGAGACCTAACCCGGTGAGCGCCGATGCGGTGCGGCGGACCGCCAGGTCGAGATCGGAATAGCTCCAGATCTCGTCCGCAGCCGGGTCGGCGGCGTCGTGCGCGACGATGAACGCTGTCTTCTCCGGCGTCACCCGCGCGGCCATGAGGGCGTGCGCCGCCAGGTTGAAGCGCGGCGGAACCGGCTCGCCTCCCCAGCCCTCCGCCGTAATGGCACCGGTCATGCTGCCAGACTGGTCGCCAGTGTCGAGCGCAGGATCGTTCCGTCGGCCGAGCGCGGGATTTCGCGCACCGTCAGGATGCGGTCGGGCATCAGATGCGCGGCGACACCGAGCTCGCGCAGATGCGCCCGGAATGCGGCGAGCGAACAATCGCGGCCCGGCTGCGGCACGACGGCGGCGACGATGCGTTCGCCGAACATCGGATCGGGGATGCTGGCGGCGGCAGCATCGAGGAACCCGTCAAAGCCGCCATAGAGGGTGTCCAGGCTCTCTGCCGCCACGACGAATCCGCCGACGACGATCGTCTCCTTGCGATGGCCGAGAACGACGAGGGACGGGCCGTCGCTCTCGACCAGCCGGCAGCGCAGGCCGGTCTCGCGGAAACCATCCGGATGGGGGCGGAAGCGGAACGGCACCTCGGCTTCCGAGGGCCGGCCCGGAAAGGCAGCCGTCGGCACCTGCGGCCCGCCCACCATCAGCGCACCGCTGAGCAGCGCGCCGGGAACGATGTTCGACCCGGCCTTGTGCAGATTGCCCATCATCCGTGCCGCCAGCAGCGGTCGCTTCGGATCGGTCGCTGCCTCCTCGCCGGTGCCCGCCAGCGGCAGGACCAGCGCCTTGCCACCGCTGCCGGTGGTGATTGCCATCTCATCCAGCGAGATCACGTCCGTCGTACCGTCGCCCGCCGTATCGCGCGCGGCCGTCGACAGCGCATCGGGCGAGGCCCAGTAGCGCACCAGTCGCAGCCGGCGGCGCGGATCGAGCTGCTCGACGAGATGCGTCAGATGACCGGGCAGCACCAGATGCGTCGCCTCCATCCGCGCGACCTCGCGGCAGAAGGCGGCCGATGTCGTCGGCATCACCAGGTTCAGCCGGCAGCCCGACAACAGCCAGACGCCGAGCGCGGCGGTGAGGCCTGTCAGGCTGGTTGGGAGGAGGCTGGTGGCGAGCACGGCATCGGGACCGATCCGCGCGTCGAGCGCCAGTTCGGCCGCCGCCGAAAGCCACTGGTTATGGCTGCGCGCCAGTGGCTCCAGCGTGCCATCCCAGGACACGAAGGTTAGCATCGCAACGTGATCGGCGGGATTGCCGCTGCGCGGCGCCCCGGTCGCCCCCTCGGTCGAGGCAGACGGCGACAACGCCGGATTGAGCGGGCTCACGCCATCGGCGACATTCGCCCCGTAGGCGAAGATGTGGCGCACCGACATTGACTGGACCGCCACCCGCATCATCAGGTCGGCATGATCATTGGGGCCGATACGGCTCGCCGTCACCAGTGCGACCGGCGCGACCCGGTCGCAGGCTTCGGCGAGCTCCATCTCGCGCCAGGTGATCGGCAGCGCAGCCGGGATCAGACCGGCCCTGAGCGCGGCCAAATGGGTGACCAGCGCCTCGACGCAGTTGGCGAGCTGGATGCCAACCACATCGTCCTGCTTCAGTCCCGCGTCGAGCAGCACCGCAGCGACCGCCGAGACCATCCGGTCGATCTCCGCCCAGGTCACCGCCGGGCCGAAACTGCGCTGCCAGCCGATCCGATCACCGGGATCGGTCACGGCGACATCGTCGGGTCGGGTTGCGGCGAGCCGCGCCAACAATCCGTCGAGCGTCGCCTTGCCCCACACCTCCGCCTTCAGGTACCGGTCGGCCGCCTCGCGGTCCACCAGGATCATCTGCAGTCCCCCCGCACTGTCAGCCTCGGCCGTCGACGGCCTCCGGCTGCACCCGCCACCATGTGTCGAGCTCGTATCCGTAAAGCGGCATCCGTTCCGGCCGCCCGATATGCGACCAGCGCGCCACCCAGCTGTCCCGGGTATGGAACAGCGGGATGACGTAGCTTCCCGACATCAGGACCCGGTCGAGCGCCCGCACCGCATCGACGAAGTCATCGCGCTCGCGGGCCGCCAGCAAGGCCTCGATCATCGCATCGACGGCCGGATCGGCGACGCCCATGTAGTTCCGGGTACCCTCCTGTCCCGCCGCCGCGCTGCCCCAGTAGAACTTCTGCTCGTTGCCCGGCGACAGCGACGCGAACCAGAAGAACTGGATCATGTCGAAATCGTAGGTCTGGCGCCGCCGCTCGAACTGGGCGCTGTCGACCTGGCGCACCGAAGCCTGGATTCCCGCGCGCTTGAGCTGCGTCGCATAGGTCAGCGCCAGGCGCTCCTGCTCGGGTGTGGCGACCAGGATCTCGAAGGCCAGCGGCTGGCCCGTCTCGCGGTGGCGCATCACGCCCCCGGATGTCTCGTAGCCGGCCTCGCCGAGCAGCGCGAGGGCGGACCTCAGCATGGTGCGGTCACGTCCGGAGCCGTCCGTCCGTGGCGGTTCGTAGCTGCCGTCCATGATCTGCGGCAGAACGCGGTCGCTCCAGGGCGCCAGCAATTCGCGCTCGCGTGCGCTCGCCGGCACGCCGCGCGCCGACAGTTCGGATCCCTCGAAATAGCTCACCGTGCGCTCGAACAGCCCATGATAGAGCGTACGGTTGATCCATTCGCCGTCGAACAGCATCGCCAGCGCCTGCCGAACCCGCCGGTCGGCGAACTGCGGCCGTCGCGTGTTGAAGACCAGGCCAGACATGCCGCGCGGCACGCCGGACGAGAGCTCGTCGAGAACGACACGCCCGTCATTGACGGCAGGAAAGCTGTATTCGGTCGCCCACCGGGCCGGATCGAGTTCCGGCAGCACATCCACGAGCCCCTTCTTGAAAGCCTCGTGCAGCGCCGTCTCGTTGCGGAAGAACTCGATCCTGATCTCGTCGAAGTTGAAGCGTCCGCGCGTTACCGGCAGGTCCCGGCCCCAGTAGTCAGGGTTGCGTCGGTATTCGATGAGCGACCCACGGTCGACCCGCCCCACGACATAAGGGCCTGAGCCGACCGGCGGCAGGTTGCCGCTCCTCTCGAAGTCGACGCTCTCGTAGTGATGCTTCGGCAGGATCGGCATCAGCCCGATGATCAGCGGGATCTCCCTGTCGCCGGAGTCGCCAAAGATGAACCGCACACCATCATCGCCGACCTTCTCCACGTCGGTGACCAGCGAATAGTAGGTGCGGTGGTTGGGTCGGCCGAATCGCTTCAGCGTTTCCCAGGAGAAGATCACATCCTCCGGCGTGACGGGCGTGCCATCGGAGAAGCGGGCTTCCGGTCTGAGACGAAACAGTGCCGACGACCGGTCGTCCGGAACGTCGATGCTGTCGGCCAGCAGGCCGTAGAGGGTGAAGGGCTCGTCCAGCCCGCGCGCCATCAGCGATTCGAAGACGTATTCGCGCAGTCCGCGCGCCGCGACGCCCTGCACGATGAACGGGTTGAGGCTGTCGAAGGTACCGACGACGCCGAGGGCGAGGCGGCCGCCTTTGGGAGCGTCGGGATTGACATAGCCGAAATGGGAGAAATCGGCAGGCAACGCCGGTTCGCCGTGCATGGCGATGGCATGCGACGGCTCGGCTGCACTCCGGTCGGACACCGCGGCCAGACCGGATGCCAGCAGCGCCGAGACAAGGCACATGCGGAACGAACTTCGCGGAATTGTCGACTCCCTTCGAACCGGCGGCGGGCCGTGAGATGCGAATCGGCGCTCAACTGTACCATAGGCTTCATGCCCGGCCGGCTGCAGATCGTCGCTGGAAATCGTGGCCAATCCGCGTTATTCGAGGGCCGGCACCGGAGACGGACAGGTTGGCGCGCGAACGGGACACCGTGTCGCCGCAATTGCCCGCGACCAAGCGCTGTCAACGGCGCCGCCGCAGCCTGTCACGCGTATCGCGGTCGCGCCGGCCGCGAGCGGGGCGAGCGACGCACCCGACGCGATCACGCTTGCAAGGAGCATCCATGTTGCCCGTAGTGGAAGGTACGACTCACCGCCGACTGCTGAAGGGCGCGGTTCTGGCGGGCGCCCTCGCGGCGTTCGCGATGGTCGCCCCCGCATCGGCCCAGACGCAGCAGACGCAGCAGCCGCAGGCGGCGCCGGCCGAAGGCGGGCTGGGAAGCTGGATCAAGCTCTGCGCGCCCGACACCACCGAGGGCGACGCGACCAAGGAAATCTGCCTGGTGACCCAGGAGGTGCGCACCGACACCGGCGAATTCCTCGCCTCGATTTCCGTCCAGGAGACCAAGACCCCTGACGGCAAGCGCCTGATCCGCGCCGCCGTCCCGCTCGGCACGCTGATCCAGCCCGGCATTCGCGTCCAGGTCGACGAGGGCACCCAGGTTCCCGGAAAGTATGTCATCTGCTTGCCGAACGCCTGCTACGCCGAACTGGAGATCGAGGACGCCTTTATCAACAACCTGAAGAAGGGCAACAACCTGGTCGTCCTGGTGATCAACAACCAGGGCAAGCCGGTCGGAATCGGCCTGACTCTGACCGGATTCACCAAGGCCTGGGACGGTCCGCCGGTGCCGGTCGAGCAGCTCGCCCAACAGCGCCAGAAGCTGCAGGAGGAGCTTCAGAAGCGGGCCGAGGAAGCGCGCAAGAAGCTGCTGGAGCAGCAGCAGGCGGGCAAGCCGGCGGGCCAGCAGCCGGCTGCCCAATAGCCGCCGTAGCCCCGCAGGGTAGCGACTCCGGACGGTAGCGACTGTCGAAAGGAAATTCCCGGCGAGGATACCCCTTCCGCGTCGGGAATTGCGACCAACGCAGCGTTGGAGAGGATCATCCGGTCCGCGAAACGATGATCCTCTCGCAGGCGGCGCCGGCAAACCGACGGTGCCATTGGCGGCCGGCCTTCGCACCGGCCGGTCCGGAGCACGGACCGCGGTCGGCGGCGCCCGGGCCTCAGTGAGTGCGCCTCAGTGAGTGCGGTGGACGCGACTCTGATAGACGCCGGCCTCCAGCACGTCGAACATCTCCGCGACCTGCGGATGGCGTACCGGTTCGCCGGTCTCGTCGGGCAGAAGGTTCTGTTCCGACACATAGGCGATGTACTCGGTCTCGCTGTTCTCGGCCAGCAGATGGTAGAATGGCTGGTCCTTGCGCGGCCGCACGTCCTCCGGAATCGACAGCCACCATTCCTCGGTGTTGGCGAAGACGGGGTCGACGTCGAAGATCACGCCGCGGAACGGATAGATGCGGTGCCGCACGACCTGACCGATCTTGAACTTCGCGCTTCTCGCCTTCATTGCATTCCCGGTTGCGCCGGCACCGCTGCCACCCGCGGCGGCTGCCGGCCCCTGTCACATCCGGCAGCTACTCGTCGCAATGTGAGGCGCTTGTCAAGAATGTCTGCGCCCAGGCGGCGCCGGAATCAGATCACGCCGTAGCCCGCAGCAAGGTCCGGGTCCTTGCGGGCGACCAGCTCGGCCAGATCAACGATCACCTTCGCCTGCTTCCAGGTCGCGTCGTCCTGCATCTTGCCGTCAATCATCACGGCACCGGTGCCGTCCGGCATCGCCGCGATGATGCGACGGGCGAGACGCACCTCCTCAGGATCGGGACTGAATACCCGCTTGGCGATGTCGATCTGACTGGGATGCAGCGTCCAAGCTCCGGTGCACCCCATCAGGAAGGCATTGCGGAACTGCGCTTCGCAGGCCGCCGGATCCGAGAAGTCGCCGAACGGGCCGTAGAATGCCTTGATGCCGTTCGCCGCGCAGGCGTCTACCATGCGTGCGATGGTGTAATGCCACAGATCCTGCTGGAAGCGTTGGCGCGGCCTGTCGCCGTCAGCGTCCTCGAGGACGAGGTAGCCCGGGTGTCCGCCGCCCACCCGCGTCGTCTTCATCGCCCGCGAGGCGGCGAGATCGGCGGGTCCCAGGCTCATCCCGTGCATTCGCGGACTCGCCGCAGCGATCTCGGCGACATTGTTGACGCCTTCCGCCGTCTCCAGGATGGCGTGGATCAGCACGGGCTTGGTGAGACCGTGTCGGGCCTCGAGCTGCGCCAGCAGCTGGTCGAGATAGTGGATGTCCCAGGGGCCCTCGACCTTCGGCAGCATGATCACGTCGAGCCGGTCGCCCAGGGCCGCGACGATCTCGGTCACGTCATCCAGTGCCCAGGGACTGTTCAGCGCATTGATCCGGACCCACAGGCCGGTGTCCCCGAAGTCGTTGCCAAGCCCGATCTCGATGAAGCCTGCCCGCGCCGCCTGCTTGGCGTCGGCGGGAATCGCATCCTCGAGATTGCCGAGCACAACATCGACCTGACGGATGAGCTCCGGCACCTTGGCGCGAACCTTCTCGATGTGTGGCGGCACGAAGTGGATCATCCGCTCCGCCCGGATCGGCAGCTCGGTGAAGGGCGCCGGCGCTCCCACGGCCAGCGGTCGATAGAAATTCCTCGGCAGCTTCATCTTGTCCGTCCGCGTGGTGACCGGCGACACCATGTCCGCGCGGCGCTGCCGGTTCAAGGCCTTTTTGCAGCGCAGCAGGACGGGCGGCGTTGACCGATGCTCGCGAAAGGGGTTAGGCGAAGGGGCCACACCGCCAGCTCCGGATCCCGTCAGTGCAGCAGGTCCTAACACTGTCGATGCCCTTCTTCGGGCTGATCTTCCTGGGCTATGTGGGCGGCAAGCTGGTCCGCCATCCGCAGGACGGGCTCGCCTGGCTCAACACCTTCATCGTCTACTTCGCGCTGCCCGCGCTGTTCTTCCAGCTCCTGTCGGAAACCCCCTTCGAGCAGCTCGCGCAATGGTCGTTCGTGCTGACCACGACCTTCGCGACCTACTGCATGTTCACCCTGGCCTTCCTCATCGGTTTCGTGGTGACGCGAGGCAACATCCGCGAGTCGACGGTACAGGCGCTGATCGGCAGCTATTCGAACATCGGCTACATGGGCCCTGGTCTCACCCTTGCCGCCCTCGGCCCCGCCGCGACCGTCCCCACGGCGCTCATCTTCTGCTTCGACAACGCAATGCTGTTCACCCTCGTGCCGCTCCTGATGGCGCTGGGGCGCAACGATCAGGTCAACGGCGTGCAGATGGCCCTGGGCATCGTGAAGCGGGTCCTCCTGCATCCCTTCATCCTGGCGACGATCGCCGGGGTCCTGGCCGCCTACTTCGAGTTCCGCCCCCCCGAGGCGGTCGACCGGCTCCTGACCTACCTGCGTTCGGCGGCTGCGCCCTGCGCGCTGTTCGCCATGGGCGTCACCGTCGCCCTGCGACCGATCAAACGGGTTCCAGCGGAGCTGCCGGCGCTGATCCTGATCAAGCTGATCCTGCATCCGGCGCTGGTACTGGTCCTGCTCAGCTTCGTCGGCGCGTTCGATCCCGTATGGGTCTACACGGCCATCCTGATGTCGGCACTGCCGCCGGCGCTGAACGTGTTCGTCCTGGCGCAGCAGTATCAGACCTATGTCGAGCGGGCGTCGAGCAGCATCCTGATCGGAACCGTGGTTTCGATCTTCACTCTGACAAGCGTGCTGTATCTGATATCCAACGCGCTGGTGCCGTCCGACCTGTTCCCGTGACAGGCGTGGAAACACGGCGCGATCCGGAGGAGGGACACTTGGTCAATCGACCGCTATCCGGCATCAGGGTTCTCGATTTCTCGACGTTGCTGCCCGGGCCCCTTGCGGGGCTGATCCTCGCCGAGGCGGGCGCCGAGGTCATCAAGGTGGAGCGGCCGGAGGGGGAAGAGATCCGCCGGTTCGTGCCACGCTGGGGCGATGATTCGATTCATTTCGCGCTTCTCAATCGGGGCAAGCGCAGCGTCACCGTCGATCTCAAGGATCCGGGTGCGGCGGCACGCCTCGAGCCGCTGATCCGCGACTGCGACGTGCTCATCGAGCAGTTCCGACCGGGCGTCATGAGTCGGCTCGGCCTCGACTACGAGCGCGTCAGGGCAATCCGGCCGGATATCGTCTATTGCTCGATCACCGGCTACGGACAGTCCGGGCCGAAATCCCAGGTCGCCGGCCACGATCTCAACTACATCGCCGAAACCGGACTGCTGGCGCTGTCGCACGGCAGCGCCGCGCACCAGGTGATCCCGCCAGCGCTCGTCGCCGACATCGGCGGCGGCACCATGCCCACCGTGCTCAACATCCTGCTCGCGCTGATAGGGCGCCAGCGCACCGGGGAGGGTGCCTATATCGACATCGCGATGAGCGATGCGATGTTCACCTACGCCTGGTGGGCCTACGGAATGGGCCACGCCTTCGGCGACTGGCCGGGCAACGGCGACTCGCTGCTGTCGGGCGGATCGCCCCGCTACCAGATCTACCCGACACGGGACGGCCGCTTCGTGGCGGTGGCCGCGCTGGAACAGAAGTTCTGGGACGAGCTGTGCGACCTCATCGGGCTGGAACGGCGCCTGCGCGACGACAGCGTCGATCCGGCCGCCACCATCGCGGCGATGCGCGCGATCTTCGGCAACCGCTCGTCCGAAGACTGGGCAGCGGTGTTCGAGGGCAGGGACTGTGCGACGAACGTGGTGCGCACGCTAGCCGAAGCGGCGAAGGATCCGCACTTCCTCGAACGCGGGCTGTTCGATCACGTGCTGGAGAACCAGGCCGGCCAGCGCATTCCTGCGCTTGTCGTACCCGTGGCGCCGCAGTTCCGCGGCCCCGCCGCAACGCCCGGGCGCGCTCCGACGCTCGGCGCCGACAATGATCTACTCGACGGCAGCGTAAGGCAATGAGCCGGCCGTCATGCCGTCACCGTCGGCCGGACGCATGATTCGCGGCAGCCCGTGGGTCGGAGCGATACCTTCACGCACGATCAGCCGCCGGATCGGCCCGATCCCCGACAGCACGCGGAGACCTGCGGCGCGCAAAGCCTGAAGCGGGACGAAATCCGACAGCAGGGTGCGATTGAGGAGGTCCACCGCGCCCGCCCGCGACACGATGTCGATACGTCGAGCCGCGTCATAGGCCGTACAGACCTCCTCGCCGCCGATGTCGCGACCGGCCTCGAAGGCGTCCGCGACGATTTCGGCGATCATCGCGGCGTCCCTCAGACCGAGATTGAGCCCCTGGGCACCGATCGGCGGAATGACGTGGGCGGCCTCGCCGACCAGCGCGACGCGTCTGGCGGCATAGCGGCGGGCGTTCAGTCCGGACAGACGGTAGGTTGCGCAGCGCGCGGCTGCGCGCACCCGGCCGAGCAGGCGATGCGACCGCCGTTCGATCTCTCCGGCAAGCCCTTCCGGCGAAAGCGCGGCGAACGTCTCGACGGCGCGCGGCCGATCGACCCAGACGAGGCTGGACCGGTCGCCGGGCAGTGGCACGAGGGTGAACGGGCCGTTGCAGCCGTGGAATTCCGTCGACACGCCGCAATGCGGGCGTTCATGCTCGAGGTCGGTGACGAGGGCCGCCTGGTCATAGCTCCATTCATCGACCGCGATGCCCGCTGCCCGTCGGCACAGCGAGCGACGCCCATCCGCGGCGACCACCAGCGCGGCCGCGAGACGGCTGCCGTCGGCAAGACGGACGACTGCCCCGTCGGCGTCGAGCTCGATCCCCGTCACCGTCGCGACGATCAGATGCGCCGACGGCATCTCGCCGATCCGGCGGCGCAGCGTCGCGACCAGAACCCGGTTGTGGATGTTCCAGCCGAATGCCGCTTCGCCGATCTCGCTGGCGGCGAACTCGACGCTCGGTGCGCGCACCAATCGGCCGGTATCGTCTATGATCCGCAGTCTTTCGAGCGGCGCGGCCTCCGCGGCACAATCGCTCCACACCCCGAGCCGCCGCAACATCCGGACGGAGGCGACCATCAGAGCGGAGGTGCGCCGATCACGGGCCGGATCCGCCAGCGGATCGACGACGGCCACCGTCAATCCGGCTGCGGCGATCGCCAGCGCCGCGGACAGTCCGGCCGGCCCCCCGCCGGCGACCACGACATCGAAACGGTTCTCCGCTGCGACCATCGCTGACTGTCCTTGTGCCGTGAACGTGCAGGACATAGCGCGGCACCGGAGCGTCGTCACCTTGACCGCGTGTCACATCCGCCTCGGCTGCCACATCGCCCGATGCCCGGGCCATTGCATTTGCCGCGCCAGCATGATTGACCATCCTCATGGGCGAGACGGCCGGGCCGCATCACACCAGGGAAGGGCGATGACCATTACCCCCGGAGGCGGGTTCCCCCATCTGGGAGCGTTCGAGGCGCGCCTTGCAGGCGCGCTCGGACGACCACACCTTGCGACATGGGCTGCGCTGGGCGCCCTCGTCCTGCTCGCCTGGGCCTATCTGGCGCTCGCGGCCACGGCTGTCGGGCTCGGCGGCACGTTCGGGGCGCTCGGGCCGGGGATGGCGACCTTCGACCGCCTGATCGGAGACTTCGCCCACCAGGATCGGCTGTTCGCCGCGATTTCCGGCAACGCCTGGCTCTCGGCACTGATCGCGGTCTGCGCGGTCTCGCCAGCCGACTGGTCGATCGCCGACCTCGTCCTGCACGCCTCGATGTGGCTGGCGATGGGCGTGGCGATGATGCTGCCGACCGCTGCGCCGATGATCCGGACCTATGCCGAGATCGCCGACACGGCGGCCGGACAGGGCAGGCGGGTGGTGTCGCCGCTGGTCCTGGCCGCCGGCTACCTGACCATCTGGTCAGCTTTTGCCGTCGCGGCGACCGGTCTCGAATGGGCAATCGGACTTGCCGGGCTGGTGGAGGCGCCGATGGCGGCGCTTCCCGGCTGGCTGGCCGTGGCGGTGATGGCGGGTGCCGGCGCCTACCAGTTCACCGCCATCAAGACGGCCTGTCTCGTCCGCTGCGCGCGCCCCTTTCCGGTGCTGTTCGCGAACTGGACCGAGGACCCCGCAGACGTCTTCCGGCTGGGCATCCGCCAGGGCATCCATTGTCTGGGCTGCTGCTGGGCGCTGATGCTGGTAATGTTCGCCGTCGGGATGATGAACATCGTCTGGATCGCCGGGCTGGCCGTGGTGATGACGGCCGAGAAGGTCGTCGCGACCCGCTGGTTCAGCGGTCTCGTTGGCGTGGTGCTGCTCGGCTGGGCGGCGGCGGCAGCGCTTGCGCTGGCCACCGCCTGACCGGTCGGTGGGAACAGTCAGGGAGTTGGCTCAGGTGTCGGAGAAGTGGGCGATCAACGGCGAGCTCGCGCTGAGCTGCAACTGCACGGTCTTCTGCCCCTGCGTGCTGTCGCTCGGCAAGCATCCGCCGACCGAGGGCTACTGCCAGACCTGGGCCGGCATCCGTATCGACCAGGGCCGTTTCGGCGATGTCGATCTCGGCGGCATCAACGTGGCGCTGGTCATGGAGATTCCGGGTCTGATGTCGCGTGGCAACTGGACGGCTGGCCTGTTTGTCGATGACCGCGCCGACATTCAGGCCGTTCGGGCATTGACCCGCATCTTCACCGGGCGCGCCGGCGGCTCCACCGGATTGCTGTCGATCCTTGTCGGGCGATTCCTTGGCGTGCAGCAGACACCGGTGAGCTATACGGTCGACGGGAAAACACGTATCGTGAAGGTACCGAAAATCATCGACGGGGCGATCACCCCTGTCTCCGGGAGCAATGGCGGCGGCGACGTCGTGATAACGAACAGCCAGTACTGGATCGCGCCCGACATCACGGTCTGCCAGGCGGATCGCAGCCGAATGCGCGGTTTCGGCAGGAATTGGGACTTCGCCGGGCGCAGCGCCGAATTGTGCCGCATCGAATGGCGCGGCCCATGAGCAGCGGCGTGGCAACCCAGGAGCGCAGGCTTGCGGCGGCGGCGGTTCATGCGCTGACCGCGTCCGGCGTCGTCTGGGCGTTCCTGGCACTGGTTGCGGCCGTGCGCGGCGACTGGCCGGTGATGTTCGCCTGGCTGGGGGTCGCGCTGTTCGTCGATGGGATCGACGGTCCGCTGGCGCGCAAGGTCGGCATCACCCGCGTCCTGCCCGACTGGAACGGCGAGACGCTGGATCTCGTCGTCGACTACCTGACCTACGTGTTCATTCCCGCCTATGCGGCTGTCGCCGCCGGTCTGTTCCCGCCGAACTTCGGCGTGGTCGGCGCGGCGATCATATGCCTGTCGTCGGCGGCCTTCTTCGCCAAGCGCAACCAGAAGAGCAAGGACAATTTCTTCATCGGCTTTCCGGCCGTCTGGAATCTCGTCCTATTCTACTGGATGATCTTCGATACGGGACCCGAAGTCGTGCTCGCCTCCACAATCGCCTTCGGGCTGCTGACCTTCTTCCCCATGCACTTCATCCATCCGGTGCGCGTGGTCCGCTTCCGCAATCTGTCGCTGGCGGTCACCATGTCGGCCTTCGTGCTGGCGCTCGTCGCGATCCTTGAGGAACTGAATCCCGACGGCTGGGTTAAGGCGGGGCTGGCGGCGGCGCTGGCCTACCTGCTCGGCGTGAGCCTTTGGCGGACACTGATCGGCGAGCGGGAGTGATCGGGGCCGCCAGCGGCTTGCCGATCGCGGTCTGGCTCCCGATATCTCGCCGGTTTCTCGCCAATTGCGGAGTCCGCCATGTTCGACCTGTTGACCGATCCCAATGCCTGGGCGGCCCTTGCCACGCTCACGGTCATGGAGATCGTCCTCGGCATCGACAACGTCGTCTTCATCTCGATCCTGGTCAGCCGCCTGCCGGCCAGCCGGGCGAGGATCGCCCGCCAGATCGGCCTCGGCCTGGCGCTTGCATTCCGGATCGCCTTTCTGTTCGGGCTGACCTGGCTGATGGGCCTGACGGCAACCCTGTTCGACGTGCTGGGCGAGCCGGTCACGTGGCGCGACCTGATCCTGCTCGGCGGCGGCCTGTTCCTGCTGGTGAAAGGCACCATGGAGATCCATCGCGGCATCGAGGGCGACGATCACGGCGCCGCGACGGCGGTGAACGCGGCCTTCGCGGTCATCGTCGCGCAGATCATCGTCATCGACCTGATCTTCTCGGTCGATTCGATCATCACCGCGATCGGCATGGCCCAGCACATCGAGATCATGATCACCGCCGTCGTCATCGCTGTCGCAGTCATGTATCTGGCCTCCGGGCCGGTCAGCGAGTTCATCAAGCACCATCCGACCACCAAGATGCTGGCGCTCGCCTTCCTGCTGCTGATCGGCGTGGCGCTGATTGCCGACGGGGCCGGATTCCACATCCCGCGCGGCTACATCTACTTCGCGATGGCCTTCTCGGCGGCGGTCGAGTTCGTCAACGTCAT